>ENA-OPAO01001031-OPAO01001031.1-human-gut-metagenome-genome-assembly--contig:-NODE-1031-length-20813-cov-6.454716_pt1 | contig 20813 bp, 24 predicted proteins | sample MGYA00241054_ERZ501424 | MGnify/ENA primary metagenome ERZ501424 (study PRJEB25962, sample SAMEA2042623) | human gut metagenome | biome: human gut; feature: human-associated habitat; material: faeces...
CCTCCGCTACAAATTCCGCCTTATCCTTGCAGTCCTTTGCAAAGATTTTGTAGCCATTTTTGTATGCACGAATAACTGTCGCTATCTTTCTGAAATCAGATTCCTTTTCAATTTCATTCATGACCTTTCCGGCTGCAACAGTCGGCATACTGTAAGTTCCTGTGCTAATATCCCTGCCCTTTGCAAGAATATCCTCTCTCGCCTCTTTGTTTCTCATCGCATTCCAGAACTGAATATCATATTCCGGCTGCGCCGTAATCTGTGTATTACTAATCATGTTCTTCTCCTCCTTAATTTCTGTCGCACACAGGGCATTTATAAAGTCCAAGTGTATTTAATGTCAGCTGTCTCCCAATCTGTTTCAAATGATTGCCACACTTCGGGCAATGAATTTCATACGCAAATGCCATTTCCTCTGTATGATCACTGCTCGCATGAAGTCTGTACGTTCTCTTTATCTTTCCTGTCTCATCCCGGCTCAGTTCATCCGTCAAATACAAGCTGCACATTCTCTGTGCATATTCTTCAGTATAATAAGAATGGGACGCATTCAGCAATGTCCCTTCCTTATTCAGTTTTGTTAATGGAAATACCATGGTAAAATCCTCCTTCTTTCTATCGTCTGCACCTGTCACAGGTGTACAGACCAAGTTTATTTGCATCATGGTTTTGAGCCATCTGCCTTAATACCGCACCGCACAGAGGACAGTGAATTTCTATGCTGTCAGTAGCATTCTGGCTCATCGGCTCTTTTGAATAAAGCCTGTAATAATTGGAAATAATCTCCGACAGGTACATTCTACTGTTCTGCCGTACTGTTTCCTTGTCTGTTGATAAAAACATCGGTACCTTTTCCAGTCCATCTGTATCTCCATCAATCAGAGGATGGTATCTTATCATCTGCATCCACTACACCGCCTTTCCATCTAATCTTGTAAATCTGTCTCTGCAGAAATCCATTGCATCTTCATAAGCAGGGAACACCAGACACGAAAATCCATACTGCACTTTCCATATTGGAAAATCCTTGTCCTGCTTCTGAGATACCACCACAGGCAATCCTGCCCTTCCCTGCAATAAATCCTTGCATTCATACCCCTCTCTTGAAAACATCTTCTTATCAGAATCTGTTAACTTGAAGTCTGTTCCATAAAATATTCTGTGTGTCATGTTCTTCACTCCTCCTGCGTAATTTATTGTTTTTCCATACTTTAAGCGAAATAACTTATCGTAGCTGTCATAGCCTTGTGCAATCAGCAAATTACTATATTTCATCAGTTCTTCAACATTCTCGCCAATCAGCTCTCTTGGAATATCTCTGACAGTTTTTACGATGATGCATTCGGTCATTGTATCTCCATACCAAAGATATATTGTTGCCTTTTTCTTCATGCTGGACGTATGCATTCCACTGATTTCTACGTTAAATCCATTTCCAAAATCTCTGTAAATTACTCTTTCAAGATCTATAGTTGTTACTCTGTAATCAACTCCGAGGCTCTTACATAATGCTCGGATCATTGTGTCTCGTTTCGACATCTTCTTCTCTCCTTCCTTTTATCTGTGGGTAGCAGTTCTATCTTCCGAGGTAGCAGTACAGGTAGCAGCAATTCTTGTAACTGCTACCCGGCTTATCCCTTGTTTACCAAGGGTTTCCGGCTATTCGGTAGCAGAAGGTAGCAGTTCTCACGGTTTTATAATCACAATTACTCTTTTTATATGCCGTTTTATTTCTGCATTAAACTTTTTATTTTTCAGTTAAGAAGTTAAAAACTCTGCTACCCATTGCTACCAATATACTCAAAGCCTTGTGTTTACTGACTTTTCACGGGTAGCAGTACCTAAAATCACTGCTACCCGTACTGCTACCTCTGCTACCCGGCAAGGAACTCTGTTTCCTCATATCCGTATTCCTTGGCATAAAGTTCCTTGGTTTCCTCTGTTATCGTGAAATCTTTATAATAGGTATTACCCTTCTGTCTTGTTGTCACATCTGCAAATGTGCCACCAAGATATCCTGCAAGCTGTTCTCTGAACTCTTTTGCAGTTCTGGCATAACCATGATTGTTCTCCCTGCACCATGCCTGATATACCTTGTATATTCTCCCTGTGGTACAATGTCTGACAATCTTGCCATTCTCCCAAGGGCACATGCATTCTTCATAAAAAGAAATCACTGTACTGTTTGCGCTCTGGTAATCTCTTCTTGCCTCTGCAATGCTGTCCGGCTCTGTAAATCGATATCCATTTGCTATAACAGTCTGCAACGCTTTCACAGCTTTTTTCACAATACCTCTGCGCTCTGCATACATTTTTTCTAAAAGCTGCTTGTCCTGCTGTTCTTTCGGTATCACATTCGGGCAATCCACCACCATGATGCGGTCATATACCCATTTGCCGTCATCTCCCCCGAACTTCGGCAGCCGGTTCATGCAGAACCACAGCAATCCATTAAATGTAAATTCAAATGCCTGCTGTCCTTTAAATTCTGCAAAAAGGCTGTCCCCGCCTGTCATTTTCTTGAATGTTTTCAGTTCATCCACAGACAAAAAACTCATATCCGAACTTCCTGCAAGCCTTGTTCCATACACTGCCCCTGTTCCAAACCGGGATTCAATTTCTTTCAGATCAATGCCTATAAAGTTGCCCCTGCCAAGCAGACGCTCCACAAGACTTTTAAGCTGTGACTTTCCTGTATCTCCCTGCCCTACAAGAAATAATGCTTTTTTCATCCGCCAGCCTTTCACATTGGAAATACAGACACCAATAAATTCCATCAACAGCTGCTTTACCATCTCATCTCCGTTAGTAAGCGTGTCCATATAAGAATCAAATACAGGTGTATCAATATCCTCATCCGACCATTCACAAGGAAGTTGTATAGTGGAAAGTATATCTGCTGAATGTGGTATCAGTTCTGTATCAGTTGCAGTAATCTTCAAAATTCCATTCTGGAAATTGATGATATCCTCATCTGCATTCAATGCATCCTGACTTACATATGTAAGGTCTGTGGTAATATGCAGAAGCACCTCATTGACCTTACTCATCTTTACAAGTTCCTCGTCATAATCAGCAATATACTTTTTTATGATTCCAAGTAGCATATTATCTGCATAAAGCCTGTAACATCCACCTTCATATACATATTTTAAAAGTCCCTGTTTACCGTTGTCTCTGACTAAAACATATTGCAGATGTTCTCTTACATATTTTGCAAGAAGCGGTACACTCACATATGGTTCTCCTGTCTGTTCATTAAACTTTATGAAATCAGGATGTTCCATTTTCGACCTGTAAAACACACCATTACAGGCTGAAATTCCTGCATTGATTGTGTTTTCCCTGTAATCGTCCCTTTCCCATTTGCTTCGATATAAAGCAGAGCTGCGAAACACTTCATCAATCGCATCCGGATCTGCTCCTGTCCTAAATGCTATCAAAGCACAAAGAGCAGCATCCGCCTCAGACTGGGAACCATATTCACTGAAATCACCTTTATCATAAAGCCGGATGAACTTGTCTCCGTTCTTCTGCTTACGAAGATCACAGACAATATCAAATACTGCTCTATCACCATCACGCTTTGCACTGTACTTCGCTTTCGGCTTTTTTCTCATTTCCTTATCCAATGTAGTAAGAACCGCCTGTGTACAGTCAACTATCGGCAGACTGTTAATTGTGTTTCCTGTAAAAGTGCCATATCGGTTTGTAATATCACCGATATAAAGTTCCAATCCAATATCAGAGCATTTCTGATAATATTCACTGTCCAGCACAAGTTTCTTCCTTCTGTCATCAAAATGTACCGGAAGTTTTGTAATATCACACTGACCAATAATATGAATCCCTTTGCCACTTGGAGATACTTCTGCATAGGAAGAAAACCGAGATAACATAAGCTGTGCAAATGGATCTGAAATATCCTTATGGTCTATATCTAATAAGAAGAAGCCTTTCGGAATCTTCAAGCCAAGCCCCGATGCCCGAAACTGATTTCTGGCTGATTCTGCATCATCAAAAGATACCCATGTACCCTTATGTGCATCATCTGTTCCTGTAGCTCCTCCATTTGCTGCGAATGGAACTTTGGTAACTTTCCCATTCTTGCCGGGTTTTGCGGACCATAAAAACCACAGATTTTTATCCTTTAATTCATCCACTGTCATATCTCCCATCCTGCTCACCTCCTCCTTTTCTGCAATCCTGTTTAATGGTTAATAGATGTTCTTACAAGCCATTCTTTATAGGCTTCAATCGGAATCAGAATTCTTGCTCCGATTCGTATTGTCGGAAATCCCGGTGTCTTTACCAGTTCATATGCCTTTGGCAGGCTAATTCCCATCTGTGCAGATAATTCCTGTACACTCATAGTTGTTTTCTCCATAAGACGTTGCTCCTTTCTTTAGGGTAATGAAATACCGCCAGTTTTCCGGCGGTCTATCTCCATACTATTGACGCTTTTCCATTTGTTGCCATTTGCTTAACGGCATTATATGCTGTCAGATCCTTAACACCCAGGTCATTTTTCTTGTCAAGAAGTTCTTCCTTGTGCTTTAATCTGCGATTCAACCGCTGTCTCTTCCTGTCCTTAATCTTAATCACCTTCTCTCGTATGAAAATCCAATTATCCCATTATTTGCGGGAAACATTTTGTATGACATCCGCTGTTGTTTTCTCACACATTGTGAGATTTCATATTTTATTTATATCACATATTGTTACCTATGTCAATCTACAATCTCACATTTTATGATATAAATATCTATAATTATTTAAAATCGCTTGCATTTTCTAACAGTTAGTGGTATTGTTCTCACATAGGAGGTGTGCTTATGTTTGATGAACGTCTGAAATCACTACGAAAAAAATGTGGATATACGCAGGTTTCACTTGCAGAAACCCTTGGTGTTTCCAAAGGAACTGTTGCTATGTGGGAGACTGGTAAACGTACCCCGGATTTTGAAACCTTAATCAGACTTTCTGATTTATTTGATGTGCGTACGGATTATATACTTGGGAAATCCAACGATTCATCATCAGCCAAATTGTCAGATGATGATATAGAACAGCTGGGACGCTGGGAACTGGAATCCGTTTATACTGATCTTATGAAATTGTATCTTTCTCTTGATTCCTTTGGGCAGAAAGATGTTGAAAACCTTATCAAATCCGAAGCGCAACGCTGCAAAGAACAAAATACTCTACAGGATGTTTCTAATATGGCAGTGCAGATTACTATAAAAAAATAAAGAATGAGGGTATTGACTGCTGCATGAGTCAATACCCTCATTCTTTATTTTACACTTCTAAATGCTGAATTTCCCGTAAGATTTCTAAGCAGAATCTTTCTCGCTGTCTTATACTCTTTTCCGATAAAACCAAGTCTGAGTAGAAAACAGCGGAAAGCATATTTGTCATTGTCCGTTTCGGTCGGCTTTGATGATACCCTTTTTGCATCTCTTTCCATATCACACAGCCTTGAGATAAATTGTGTGTAGGCTGCAATCTCATCGCTATCCGTTGTGTATGGAAACCATGTAAAGTTTATTTTTTCCTCTGTAATTTCAACTTCTGTGCTGTCCGTCCGAAATGCGCGTTGAAAAAGTGTCTGCTTATTTGCTATGATCTTCTGCAAATTTTCCAATGCCGTATCCGTAAGACTCTCTTTTGGAATCGCTATTGTCAGCTTCTCCTGTTGCACTGGCACTTCTTCGGTTACTTCTGCATCGTCCTGAAACCCACGCTCTCGTAACTGCAGAATCAGGTCTTTCGCTGTTTCTTCTGCTCCCTCCTGGATATGCAGTACACCCTCTTTATCCAGTCGGTATCCTGCAATATCGTATGCACAGCTTGGTACCCGTTCATAATGCGGTGCTGTCCCAAGTATGTTTCCAATCTCCTGTGCCAGTTTCGGTCTCTGCTTTGATTTCAATGTAAATCTGATTTCATTCTTCATAATATGTACCCGCCTTTCTTTATTCGGTAGTACATATATCACTCTGATGGCACAAAATAGCAAGACAATTCGGATTATATTTCTGCCAAAATGTACGCAGAAAAACTGTGCTTTTTATGCTGCTTTTTACATGTTTTTTCTTCGTATTTCGGTACTATCCGGCAAAACAAAATCGGCTAAAGTGATGACATTCAGCGGATATTTTCACATCAACCGACCTTGACGGGTATCCCCCCTGTTTAATTCTGCGAAAATTCGCACGAATGGAGCCATCGGTCTTCCACTCAATTGATTGTAGAGATTAACGTCCCCTTCCAACGCAGCAAATCGTTATACTATTATTTTTTTGTAATTAATGATAACAAGATCTTTTTAGCCCCGGCTTCATTGTCTTCTACTGCTTGTTCAACAGCACATTTCACACTACATAATATTGCTTTAGATTCCTCAAACAAAGTACTTGCTTTTTCAACATTTTCAACTATTCTTTGATTATCTTCATCATCAAATAGAGGTATTGGGATATCTAAAATATCATCATCCTTTATAACTGGATATGATGTCCCAACATTATATTTTAACAACCATTCTTTATATAAATCGGTTCTAAGCAATGCTTGTAACGTCTGTGGTGGATATGAGCCTTTCTGTCGCAAAACTGTGAATGCTCCACTTACTAGCAATTCATTCTCACGAAGTACTGATACTGCACCTCTATATGGTCTTACTGTAGACACAACAATATCTCCCGCTTTTGCCATGATTTTTGCATTAGCTGGTAATTCTTCCTCCGCAACAACATGAGATGTAGATGAGCCATTACCAACATCGATATCACCTATTTCAAGATAGTTATACTCCATTAATTCGTGTGAACATTTCGTTTTAACATGTTCGAATTCTGCTCGTGGAGTAGTATATCCATTAGAATATGCTTTTATATATCGTTCAAAATCATCATATTTACTTTGGAAGAATTCAGCGTCCCATCTTTCATTCGCTAAAAGTTGTTTACTACTTCTCACAGCAGTGCTATCGCTACTAATTGCCCAATTCTTAATATTTAGCAAGCGACTAATCTCATGTTCAACAAACTCAGATTTTTTATTAGCCGCCTCCATTTTTTCAATCGCAAGAATAACCGATTTTTCAATCAATTCATTAATTTCATCAGAAACCTTAGGAATAAGTAAATACTTAATTAATCCCATATTGATGTTAGGTTGCCCAGTAATCGTTTTAAATCTTGCAATTTGATTCTGCCCGTATCTACAATTAACAAAGCTAGAAACATAATACGGTGAATATCCTGATTTTAATGTTAACTTTGCAATGGCTTGGTTTGAACTGCATATAAAATCTTTATTATATACCGCTGCTCTTCCCAAGTATTCCCCCGCCATAGTAATGAGAACCTGATTTTTCAAACAATGTGATTTATACAATAGATTGTGACTTTTATCATCGATATTTCTAACACCACTCCAATCAATATAATTATCTCTAACATTCTGCGTCATTAAAAAAGGAATTCCATCATCTACAAAATTAATCTCATTACATAATGAATATGCACCAAAGTTCTGAATTGAAGTTATGATTGTTCCAATCCTTTCTGCAGCTCTGCTTTTCAATAATGCTTCTTCTTGCAAATAAATCTTTTTATATGTAGATGCATCTATTCTCAAATCAAGTATACTTTGACATATTGATAAATTAATAATTGATATTTCAAGCCTCTCCAATAAATAATTATAAACTCCATCTACGGAGAGGCTGTTTAAAAAGGGAGTTCATTCTCCGGATGCATTATACAATTTAATTCTTCCTCTGACGGAGCGAAACTTAAGCCATTATCAAAAGCAAATTTTGCAAATGCCTCTGCAATTCCATTTTGTGAGTATATATTATTCGCATTACTGTTCTGTAATTCAGGATCGTGGTTAAATAAATCATGTTTTACAAAAATATGTCCATGAGTATCTTTTACTCGCTCAACGCTCTCAATAACTTGTTCTGCTATTACATAATACTTTTTCAGCTCCTCAGGTAATGAATCATATTCATAATTTGTTATTTCATGGTTATCATTATCTCCAAGTACTAATTCCTTTTTATACATGTTTCTCTCATCCACATTTAGTTGCAACCATTCCTCAATTGTAATCAATTCCGGATAATTTTCATCACTATTCTTTAAAACATATCTACTGTTCTCTTGAATCCATTTTTTATGTTCATCTATCGAACCATACTCTTTAACAAACAAGTCTTTGATATATCTTGTTGAACCATCTTCCTTTTTATGTTCCTCGGTTAAGGTTAATGTTTCAATAGTTATCTTGTATGCAGATTTCTTTGTTAATTCTTTGTATTCGCCCTCTGATATAATAACTCCATCAGAAATCCTTTCGTATTCATATATTGTTTTCTTTTTGTAATCTGATTTTTTTTGACTGTATTCCTCTTCCGAAACAACAACACCGTCTGACTTTCTAATATATAAGACTTCTTTTTCATTTTTCTGATAATTATTCTTATCTACAACACTGTTATATTCCTCTTCAGTAAGAACCGTATCATCAGACTTTCGGATTATTGTCTTAATTGTTTTATATGAATAGGATAGCCATGTAACATAATTTTCTGTAACATAAATCTTATCACCGGAATTATCTTTGCTAGGTTCTTGCATTGTTGCAAAGAATATTGGATAATCAACAACACCATTCTCATCAGCTTCTGGTTTTGGACATATATTAGGAAATCCACAGTTCTCATCTGTCCATTTTTGTACTAATAACACACTAGTTTTTGTTCCCGTATGAGGCTTAAATACGTTTCCATGAAGTCCAACAACGGCTAACACCCTACAACGTTTCATAATATATTCTCTTATATATTTATCCGTCGAATTATTTAAACGTCCTTGTGGTAATACAACAGCCATCCTTCCACCCGGTTTCAAGAAATTAAGATTTCTTTCAATAAATAAAATATCTCTACCCACTTTATTTTGTAACTTATCGGAAGCATCACCATTTTTATGCCCAAGCTCATACTGCTCTATCTGCTCTTTATTATCTAAATCACCAGCAAATGGAGGATTAGCCATAAGTACATCAAATGTAAATCCTTTATACTTTTTACCAGCAGAAGATGCTGTTCCATCTGCACTCATTGCAACAAGTTTTCTAAATCCTTCACCATATTTTGCCTGCCACTCTGGTTGAGCAACATAATCTGAATCCCAATTCTTATAATCTAAAGAATTCAACTCAATAACATTTGTATGTCCATCACCGGCAATAATATTAAGCATTCTACCAACACGAACACTTTTTTCACTAAAGTCTATACCAAATACATTATTCTGTACATATTCTGTCTCTTCTGGTTTTCTTCTTCGGGTGGTAAAAAGATTATACGCTTCTGGATTTATCTGTTTCCAAACATGAAAAATAGTATGCATAGGAAATCCACAACTTCCTGCTGCGGTATCTATCATTCTTTCATATGGTTTAGGATTTAACATCTTTACACACATATCAATTACATATCTAGGTGTAAAATATTGTCCCATACCTTCCTTTTGATTTTGATTCACTAGATGCTCAAAAGCATCATCCACAACTTCTAAATTTGAATTGAACAGTTTCACATTCTGCAACTCTTTCACACAGGACTTAACCGTTGCTTTTTGCATATTTAAAGTTGAATTAGCTGGAAAAACTCCTTGCCATTGTTGTTGAGCTCTTAAAAATAATCCATTTATTTTGTTATAAATATCATCTAGTGAATCATTCTCTGTAGCTCTAAACTCAAGAACTCTAAATGCAGAATCATCGATATCTTTCAATAACATATGATGTCTATTTATATCACTTGCAATGTCATCAGCATCTCCACTTGACATTTTTTCATCAAACAATTTAGTGAAAATTAATTTAAAAATTTCTTCAAAAGCTTTATCACTAGAATCATTGGCTCCAAATCGTTGTTCAACTTCAAGAATAATATCTTTTAATGTTTCAGTTTGTAATCTATCTGACTGCATCAACTGTTTTAACGTAAATCTTCTTTTATCTTTCCATTCCTGTATGTCCTCATTTGCATTAGGAAATCTATCTAACACAAGCTGATTTTCATAATCTGGAAAATCATAAAACTCAGGTGGTGTAACTCCATTTACTAATACACCTATGCTTGGATGTTTTTGATTTGCATATGATTGCATCTGCTGAAATGGAGTTGTTGATTCACCATCCCATGTCTTTTGATAATCATTTATTTCTGGTCTTTTTACCTCGATTATCATAATTACATTTTTACGTTCTTCATCAAAAACGCATATATCAATTCTCTTGTCATTAATTGTCTGTCTTCCCGCAAAAAGAACTGGCTCCTCAAAAGAAATCTGTTCTTTTTTGTAACCATATTCTGACAATAATTTATACGCATAATATTGACGTATTATTTCTTCAGGGGTTAATTTGAAATAATCGCCCTCACTATTTGTTCCTCTCACTACACATTCTACCCCTGGTTTTCCATCCCTACGAATTTGTATTCTGTCATTTAACCAATCCCTATCTGTTTGATTCACTTGATTCAAAATCTCATACTCATCTGGCTTAAGTATATCCTTTATTTCCATATAATTATTTCTCCTTTTCTTCAAGTATGTTTTTTTCTTTAATTACCTTTTCTGCTTCAATCAAAGCAGTTCTCCTTATAAACTCACTATATGAAGCATATGCCTCCAATCTCGCTGCTTGTTTTAATTTATTTAATTCATCTTCGCTTACGCGAATACTCATTGAAATTGTCTTATTCATTGACACACCCTCCTAATAATAAATTTTATCATTCGTGTGCAACATTTACAATACATTTCTGCACACTGTTATGAAAATAAATAAGCCACAATCTCGGTAGACTCCTACCAGCGATTGTGGCTTTTAATCCTTCATATTCTACCTCTAAGTAGTCAATTACTACTAAAAATTTTCCCCTAAACCTTTGCCTTTATCCCACTTCCAGCCATGAGCCTTAGTAGTCTAAACCGTAGTATTTATGCTGTTTCCCACCATATTCTGCCCTGTGTTGCCCCAGTCTGCGAAGGTATGCATTATCATAAAACTTGAGTGCCGTGGCAGATAAATAATATTTTAATCATGCCTTAAAAACTCCTTGAAAATGCTGATTTTCCTTGATTTCACGCCACTTTATACGATTTGCTGTGATAGAGTATTTTCTTTGTTTTCGTCGCATATCGTGGCATAAATTCGTATATTTTGTCATCCAAATTTAGTAAAAATCTTAGTAAAACAACTCGATTTTCTCATTTTACTAAAGACTTTTTCCACTTATGTTATCTTTTAGTTGTATCAATTTTCTTAATCTTTTAAGTCATCTTAGCATATTTGCCAAGTTCTTCCTTGGCATCCTCTGCTCCCAGATGCGTATATGTATTCAATGTTACCCCAATGTCTGAATGTCCCATAAGATACTGAAGCGTTTTAGGATTCATCCCGCTTTTTGCCATATTGCTGCAGTAGGTATGCCTGCAAACATGCGGCGTGATTTTTGGTAACTGCTCTTTATAGATTCGATTATGCTTAGCCAATGCCCACTCAAAATGCTTTTCCCAATGTAAAGCAACTTCCGGCATATCCATCTTATCTAAAAACAGAAATCCCTTATATCCATCAATCACAGGTTCTTTCTTGGGCTTTTTACGATTTTCAACAATACGCTTAAAACATTCATACACTTCCTCAGTCATAGGAATGATTCTAGTTCCACTTGACGTTTTGGTATCTTCAATAACATACTTCATATCTCTGGTTCTTTGAAGCTGATGATTTACACTGATTTGCTTTTCTTCAAAATCAATATCGGAAAGTGTCAATCCGCAGAACTCTGAAATACGAAGTCCGGTTTTAAAGAGGATAAACATACCATCATAGTATCGTTTATAATGCTCATCATTCTTAATAAATTCCAAGAACTTTCTTTCTTGTTTTCTGGTTATGGCTTCTCTTGTTACACTATCGTTTACAACTACTGTACATAGTTGAAACTCGAACGGATTTTTACGAATCAAATCATCATCTACAGCCATTTGAAAAGCAGGTCTTACCACTCCCCGTACTGAATGAATGGTGCTATATCCCCTACCATCTGCCTGAAGCTTAATCAACCATGCTTTTGCATCTGATAGTTTTACCTTATCAATCCTTTTGGCACCAAATTCTTCTTTCTTAATAATATTGATAACAAAGTTATAATTCGCTTCTGTATTATGACGAACACCAGTCTTTTGACCGATATACTTTTTTACCAACTCAAGAACTGTCAAATTGTCACCATATGGAGTAATCCCATCATTTATATCTTTTAAAATGGCTTTTTCCTTCTCTCTAAGTGACTGACAAGGTCTTCTTCCTGCCGGAAGAGGATCTGTCGATTCCAACTTCCAACTGTAAAGAAATTTCTGTTTTCCATAGCAGTCTGTATAAACAAATGCATATCTTCCATCCGCTCGCTGGCTTTCTCCGTTTCGTAAAATACGTCCTTTTTTATCACGTCTTTTCTGATTGCGATTTCTTTCACTCAAACGTCTTTGCTCCTTTCTACGAAGAAGCCCTAGCACGACAACTATATTATATCATACCAGGGCGGCATTTACCACTTTAAAGTGATAAAGTTTCGTATTTTTCATTTCTACAAGGAAGTGGTTTGATTAAGAAATTCTTCAAATTTATGCCGATTAATCAACGATTTATTCCCAACCTGCACCGTAAAACAATAATCAGTATCAGTATTTTCAGAAATCAGCATCCTTATCTTCTTTTCACCAATTCCAAAATATTGAACAGCTTCGTCAACCGTCAGCATATACTTCTCCCAGATTGGAACCATCTTGCCCTTTACTCTTTCTTCTATATTATTTATTATGAACACCTCCAAATTTTTAAAATAGGCAGCACTTTATCTGCCAATGACAACCCACACCCCATTGCCGGCTCTCATAGGCAGATAAAAATGCAATACAGGCTTAACTGCTGATAGGTTCCTTCCGGCTGTTCGATATTTATCTGTAGATCAGTTCTGTCATCACGATCTCCTCTGCCGAGTGTACGATGCTGTTCATCTTCGCTACCCAGAGCATCTGATTTTCTGCTTTCATCTGCTCCGTTATCCCCTCTCTCTCCTTCATCTGTCCGGTCAGAAGCTCCATTCTCTCCTCTGCCTGCTCCTGTATCATTAACAGGTGTTCCTTCAGCTTCCCGCTCAGAAGAAGTCCCGTATATACTCCGTTCTTGTGTTCCTGTAAGAACTTCTTTCTCATCAGTCCGTACTTCGTCAGTACCTCCTTCGGCTGTTCGTCCATTGCTACCATCGGTATCTGATAATCCCCGTTCTTCTCATATGTCAGATTCATCATATTTGCTCCTTTCCACGATTTCTCCGGTCTGTGTGATAGATTGTTCGTCTTGGCTTTCGCTTTCACACTTTAACGCATTATAGTCTGCTCCAGATGCATTTGCAAGTCCTTTTTCGATATTTTTCTCAAGGGTGTCGATATGTTCCCTGCCTACTCTCGTTTCTTCCCGATTTTGGGCAATCTGTCTGTCATACGCTCCGATTGCTTTTCCAATTTCCATAAGGATTGGCTTGGATAAATCAGACACATTACTGCCAAGCTGTGACAGCGTTTCCACAGTGTTAAACTCATGAATATAAGGAAAGTTTATCTCCTCGGCAAGCTCACTCTCCGCCATTCCACATCGTTTTAAAACGGTATAAGCAATGCTGTCGGCAAGGGTTTCCCGTATCCTTACTTCCACGTTCAGCTCGTCCAATTCCTCTAAAAGCTCCCTTCCTTTAAGTATTCCATATCTGAAGCAAGCTCTTTATAACAGTCCTCTGCAATCCGTCCGGCAATCTCCCGGATACGTCCCACAACCCCGGCTTCCCTGTCGGTATCACCGTAAGTCTGTTCCAGACGGGAAAGCACCGCTTCCCTGTGTTCCTCACGCATCTCCCATAGATTAGGGAAACGTCCGATTCTTCTTGCCTTGTGAACGTCTGAAATGTCAAAGACATATTTCAAACCGGAAAAACTGTCCTCATCAATCAGTGCAATGCCCTTTGCACCTTTGTTTACCCAGCAGTGCATCTTTTCATTCCATATCTCTATGGAAGCACAGGCGGTTGCATCCGGTCTTTGGGCATAGATTAAAAGTTGTTCCTTGAACGGATATTTATACAGTCTGGAAGCAGTATTCAAGTACCGCCTCCAGCTTTCTTCATTCCGCACGACCTCTTTTGCAGTTTCCTCTGCCAGTGCGGAAATCAATTTATATTTTCTCATGGTAAACCTCCATTCTTAATTGATTTTCTGCAACAAAAAAGTGGCTATGGTTCGTTCATGAGCCATTGCCACCAGTGACGGTTAACTTTATTCAACTTTATCTGCTCCTTTCCGATATTACCATTTTTATAAAAAATAGCACCTAAGATTTCTCCTAAGTGCTCTATGCCAATAAATCAGTAATTAATATATACTATTTTTGTATATCTCATCTATATTATCTATTTCCTCATACGGATATGGGATTGGTGCATAAAAGATACGATTTTCCACATATTCATCAATCAATTTTTTCCCACATACTTTGCACACATCACTTTCTCTACCATCAAAGAATTCTTTTAAATATTGGATTTGCTTATCATCATCTAATTCTGGCTGAGCTTTGACAACCTCATACGCCCCGCACTCGCAAAACATAAACATTGTCACATACGGATTAAAGCCACAATCAGGACATGCAATTCCAAATATCCCCATCATATTAGCCATCATTGGATGTCCACATTGAGGACATCTTTTAGCACTAAATATGCAACTAATTATCATTTCCTTTCTATATGCTTTCCTCCATCCTCGCATTATATCTTTTTTGGCTTTTTTAAATCCTGCCATTATCAAATCTCTTTTTTTGACTTTCTGTTCATTTTCCACATAACCATTTTCTATTTTAGAATATCCAACAGATAAAGATAATCCAGAAAAAATACTTCCTTTACTTATTGCACTATTTACAACCGCTTCCAATTCCGCTCTTGTAATAGCACCTCTTTTTCTTCTTAATTCAGCAAACTTATTGGTTAAGTTGGTATACAAATTATCAACAATTATGTCTCCTGGGTCTTTGAATATGTAGTTTAGCCTAAGATACCTTCCGAATATTGCCTTTGTATCTTTGCTATCCTTGAATAATGGTCTTACTTCTACCCTAACCTTATCAATAATATCTGCATACTTTGACAAAGCAAAATTCGAAATAAGATCATCCTTAACTTGCTTTTTTTTCTCGTCTGTTTCGTATGGATTTACTAAAACATTCACATAATCGTCCAAATATTCTTTAAAATTCTTTTCGTTTATTCGTATAGGAACAAAAGAAGTTAGCACAAAAAAATTCTCTGTACTAGTGTTATCACTATTCAGTGTTAGAAAATGGTCTAAAATATCTGCAAAATCGCTTTTCCCTATAACAGAACTTTTTAGCTGAATAAAAATATGCTTTTCCTTATTGAAAATCTCTATATCTTCTTCACCTTCGCACTTTATACAAAAATCCACAATCTTTGTACCAAAACCAAAAATATCTGTAGAATGTAATTGTTCAAGCGCATAAATAGCTGCTACTGAATCTTGATTTTCTATCTTTGAGGTTGTTCTTCCACCAGTACTTTTTTTATCATAATAATTTCCCATTTGTTCATCACTCCTCGAATGTATATTTTCTACCTCTTTCTCCGTATTTCTATATAGAATACTTTTTAAATAACATCTCAAAAAAATCACGAACCGTTTGTTTCATTTGCTGACTGTCCATAAACTCATAGCCCCCAAATCTATATACTTCATACCCTTTTAATTGTAATTTTCTCGTGTCAACCATCATTTCAGCATATAGCTTTGGAGACGAAATATCTCCCTTTGAATAATGTTGTTTACCATCAATTTCAATAACCACCCTTATACCATTGGGTAAAAGCATTAAGAAATCCATGCGTTGATGTGTATATACTACATTACTTCCTCTCCAAGTCTTTGCATGGGGATCATAGTGTAAATATACTTGTGGAATTAGTGCCGGATACTCGTTCGCATTTTGATATATTGTATAATATTGAGTAAAAAAATCTTTTTCCGGTTGCGAATCTAAAGAATTAAGTAAACGCTTAAATAAATCTTTCTGAATATTTTCGCTTGTATGTGCAGAACCCCACCATTGTACAAGTGTGTTCCATAATAATCCATCTGCATTAGGCTCAAAATCATACAACAGACAATTGTCTGTATCTCCTACAATTTTTATATCATTAGCAATGGCATCATCAATAACTATATCTGGCTTTTTACCCAACGGAGCAAAAATAAGATTTTTCATATTGCTTTTTGCTGCTTGTCGCTTATATATTTTATAAATCAATTCATTTGATATTTTTCCCGATACAACCAACTCAAAGCCATCTGCGCCAATAATTTCATTAATTCCCTTTACATATTGAGTTTGTTCCTCACCTGTCCTAACTTCTGGATTAACCATTTTTTCAAGGAATTTGATTATCGAGTTGTCGCTAATGTATTTTATTTGCAAAATATCAAGCAACATATCTTTATATGACATATCATCATTTATTACCACATGCTTAATGATGTATTCTCCAAGAGTCATTCTATCGAATATAAATAAATCCTCATCCCTTGTACAAGGTTCATTCATATCCCAGATACCCTGTAATAATTCATCTAATTTCATCTTGCCCTCAAAATTCGGACACGTATCGAAATATTCTGCCAATTTTCTTCTAGTAATATAGGTAAATTCAAATATGCTGTCACCAAAATATTCTTCCATCTGCTTATTAAAAGAAATACTCTCTGCATCTCTCGCAATTCGTTTCGATAATTCTACTATCTCTTCTTCTGTCATTTTTACAAGTCCAGACCGAGCATACACTTTTTTACTGCTATTCGGGTTAAGTGTTTCATCTGGAGATATGCCATATCCTTTTAAAACTCCATCTAATTCATAACTTTTATAAGACCAAAAATAGTCTGCAAGGATTTCGATAAGTCCATCCTTCTTTTTGCTCATATCATTCAACTCCAATCCGTGAATTATTCAAAACGAAATATCAAACCTAAATTGTTACAAATCATCCGGCAAATACTCCATAATAATTTGATAATCTTTCCATAAACGTTTATCCCGTGTAATATCGCAATTTCTATAAATCTTTACATCCTCTAATTCTTCATAAAAATAAAAGCTTTTTCCTACATATATATCCTTTTTAAATGCTCCACAAAACATGAACTGAGTTGCTGTAATATCAATATAACTTTCTCCATTCACAATTAGCCATGCGTGGTTTGTAGTATGTTCAGGGTTATCATCACGATAAACTCCATTTCCTTGTTCCGTGTGAATATTGTATTTTTCAAGTAGATAATATGCTAAAAGGTCACTTGCATCATCACAGCAACCTCCTGGAAAATTGCTCATCCTATCTCTATATTGAAATCTTCTATCATATTTGGCATCAAGTATTGCCATGCGAAAGGCTTCCGTAATATTGTATATTTCATCTTCATTTAGTGATCTATTTATCACAATCATACACCTCTGACATTACAAATTTCTGTTGAAATTATACTATATTTTTTGTTACTTTTCTACTATTAGCAAGCAGCAAGACACTCTCTATCCTACTGCCTGCTAATATGCAAAACACTATTTATTCATAGAATCCCTGCTCCTCAATACCTTTCTCCAGAATGGTATGTATCAGTTCCTCCAGCTCCACATTGTTAATCTCGCTGACAACAATCAGCTTTGCAAGGTTATCCTTCGGAACGGATACCACATAGCGCTCCTCATCTGCACGAAGCTCATGCACACAGATACCAAGTCCCTCTGCAATCCTGCACATAACGCCAAGCTCCGGCTCCTTAACCCCTGCCATAATGTCAAGAATTGTTCTCTCCGGCACACCGGAAATTCTAGCAAGCTCCGCAATCCCGATTTCTTCCTCTTTCATCACATTTAATAACTTGTCCCCTGTTGTAAACATAATCTTTTCCTCCCTATATCACTGCTTCCTTTTTCTTTTCCGGTGCAGAATGCTCCTTTCCGGCATTCATCTTAATAACAGCATCTTTCTTCTCTGCAAGTTTCTCTTTTACCGAAACACGCTCATGGCGGTTATCTCTTTTTTCCTCTTTCTGCTTGACACGTTCCTCTGCCCGGTCACTGCGGAACAGTTCATGTTCTTTGGCATCATACTCATACACATGATCCGAAAGACGTTCTCCCGGTGCCACCTGTGTCTGATTTACCTCCTGCACCATCTGCTCAAGTTCTTTAAACTCCATTCCCGCATCTTTCGGTATAATCAGTGTTTCGTGGATTGAAGAAGGCAACATATAAAAATCTCCTACCTTCTCAGCAATTTCCTGTCTGATATCATCGTTTAATATTGCAGCCGCACCATTTACTTTTGTATCATTTGTCAGCACAAACATGGTATCGGGAATATCCGGCATGCTGATTAGTTTATAATCTACTGCATCTGCTCCTGCACCTACTACAATCACTTCACTGTAATCTGAATATAATACATGGTTCGTGTCACACAGCAATGTAGTGGAAATATTGTATTTCTCTGCTATTGTCTCGACAATGCCCACTACCGGACACGCATCTGCATCTACAAATATCTGCATTTTCTCCTTAAATCCATTTCATATCAGTTATAGTTAATTGGTGTTCGTACTTCTATAAGATTTCCTGATGGATCATAAAATCTTACAAGCTTCTGTCCACCTTCAAGTTCCATTAATTCCGTAACATAACTTACAACATACTTGCCAGACTCCAGTTTTTCAATAATACCTTCTATATCATTATCTTCAAAATAAAGTTCTGTCATATTGTTATGTGGAGTTGTATGTATTTTTGTACTATCATACCATACATCTACATCCTGCAATACAAGCCCCTCTGACATTATCACATTACCTTCCTGCCTTGTAATCACACGCAGTCCAAACAGTTCTTCATAAAAATCAATTGATTCGTCAATGTTATCAACAATAATCAATACATTTTTCAAACTCATATTTTATGTTCCTGCCTCTCGATTTCTTTTTAAATCCATGTCATAATTACATCTACAAGATAATCCTGCTGCACCTGACTTAGTTCCTTGCCCGGCTGCATTTTATGCCACTTTCGGATGCACTCCCTGCAGAATGTTGCTGTTGCGTGCTGGGCAATAAATACTGGATGTCCACGCATTGGTGTCTGTTTGCCATCATTTACTATATATGCCGGAGCTTCTCTCTTTGCAATAAAGTCCGCAGCGTGTTGTCTGATGGTATCAAGTCCCTTCTCATTTATGTAATCAATATCTTTCTGCTTCAGATGGAAACTGCTTCGGAACTTGGAATTATCCAACCGCTCAAACAACTGCCTATACCATTCATCCTTCGTCATATCATCACCACAAATCGTATGGTTTCATGGTTTCTGAATTTCGATATTCATGTTTCTCATAATATCCTATCAGCTTACCCTCATCTCTGAGTGCCACCATGTAAACATCTTTATTCTGTTTCTCATTATGAAAAGTATAAACGATATTATGGCTTTCATCTGCTGCAAACCAGTCCACTACCTGCTGTATTCTATCTCTTGATTTCGAATTATGGCAGTCTAACAGACTTCTTCCGATAAGTTTGTCGCCGCCTCGCTTCGCATAGCTGGTAACAGCTGCCGGATTCATGTAGATAATCTCATGTTTGAGATTGCATATAACAACGGATGCCCTGTCCTGATCAACAATGCTCTTATAAAAGCTGACATATGATTTAAACTCAATCAACTTTTCATTATCAAGCCTCTTCTGAAGTTGTGGTTTCTTTCTCCGATAATAATCGTATATCTCTCCACCTGGTATCCAGATTTGTGCCTCATTTATCTTATCAAGTACAGCTCTAACAATCTGTTCATCAGCTAATGAATCAGGTGCTTTTTCATGTTCTGTTACATATTTTTTGTATTCTTCATACACCCAGCCTGTAATCTTATCCTTCTGTTTCATCTTGAGATTACTAAACTTCTTGTTCATCTGTAAAAGCTGACCATCTATCTTTTTATGAATTTTTGTCTTCTTACTTTTCGCCATTTTATGTCATCCTTAAAACTTCACTACTTTCTCAATTTTTCAAACAAGAAGTTGTTACTCAATCAAATTCCGTAATGAATAACCCATTTATTTTTATCCAATGCCTTTTTAAACAGTTTCTTTAATTCGCACAATTCAGGAATATCAGCAATGCTATCAATAAACGCCTTTAATGAACAAGGCGGAACAAGTGTAACACCACAATATGCAATCCCTTTTCTGCCGAGGAGTATTCATCATAATTCCAAACTCATGTTTTGCCATATACCATCACCTCCGCAACTCCCGATTTTGCGATTACATAATCTGGGAGTTGTCTGTTATTAAATACCTGCGGCAAATTCTTCTATTAAACTGTTTATCAATTCCGGTTTATCTGTATTAGAATTATGTCCAGCTCCTTCAATCCACTTCAAAGGAATTTTGCTCTTTTGGTGCCATGCTTTGTTATACCTTATACATGAACCGGCATGGTCTTGAGTTCCACATATTAACAGAGATGGGCACTTCAGTTCATATGGCAGATTCTTTTCCATGGCCGCTGCCAAAATACGATAGCCATGTCCAGCAATTT
>ENA-OPAO01001037-OPAO01001037.1-human-gut-metagenome-genome-assembly--contig:-NODE-1037-length-20675-cov-4.218623_pt1 | contig 20675 bp, 27 predicted proteins | sample MGYA00241054_ERZ501424 | MGnify/ENA primary metagenome ERZ501424 (study PRJEB25962, sample SAMEA2042623) | human gut metagenome | biome: human gut; feature: human-associated habitat; material: faeces...
TGACCGAAGAATTCTTAAGCATGGGATTAGACGAATTATCCGTATCCCCTGCAATGGTACTTCCGCTCAGAAAGAAGATCCGGGAAACCAAATAAAATCTATTCACAGATTTTGTGATAATCACATCGAAAACATCAAACAAACTTACGGGGCTAAGCACGATTCATCGTGCAACAGCCCCGTTCTGCTTTTATTTGTTTTTTGCGGAAGCTATTTCACACCCGTCAGAAAACAGCCAAATTTGCGTTCCCTTTTTCTCAACCTTTTTTTGACTTTCCCCTCATTCTCTGCTAGGATAAAATCAGAACTTAAAACTCGTCTTCGGGGGAATCAGATATGTACAGAGTAAGCAAAATTTTGAATAATAATGGCGTGATCGCAATCAATACAGAGGATAACCAGGAATACGTTCTTCTCGGTAAAGGAATTGGCTTTGGAAAGAAGGTCAGTCAGCGTTTTGAAGTGACAGAAGATACAGCAACTTACCGCCTGACCGAACAGACAGACAGAGGATCTGCCAAATCTCTGGTGCAGGAGATGGATCCGGAATTTCTGGAAATCGCAGATGAGGTGATCCGGGAAGCAGAAAAAGTTTTTGGGAAAGTAGACCGCCGGATCATGATCCCGCTGGCAGATCATATCTCCTTTGCTGTTTCGCGAATCCGGAATCAGGAGCAGATCAGCAATCCACTGACAGATGATATCAGAGTACTTTTTCATAATGAATTTCAAGCAGCATCCGTGCTCAGAGATATTTTGCAGAAGAGAATGCAGATCACGATCGATGAGCATGAAATCGGATACGTGGCACTTCACATTCATTCAGCAATCGAGGATGAAAAAGTGTCTGTGGCAATGCAGACGGCCCGTGCAGTGAGAGAATGTATTGAGATGATCGAAAAAGAAACAGGAAAAAAGATCGATGTGATCTCGCTTTCCTATAATCGTCTGATGAACCATATCAAATATATGGTAGCACGTGCTATGACGGGGGAGGATCTTCGTATCAATATGAATGAATATATAGAATCCAAATTTCCGGAAGCGTATATGACTGCAAAAAAAGTCTGCGATATGCTCGGAAAGAGTATTGGAAAAGAACTTGATGAGATGGAAATCGGGTATCTGGCAATGCATATCGAACGAATCTACAGTGAAGAAATAAAGGCATAACAGAGGAACCGGCTTTTGCCAAAAGATTGACACTACGGAGAAACAAATGGTATAATCGGACCAAAGTTTGAACATTAGTCTAAGGAGAAAGGTTGGTACGGTAATGGCTACAAAAGAACAGATGGAAAAGGTGAAGAATATTGTTGTGAAACTCCGTTATCTGGAGTGTATGGATAATATTATTTACTATGACAGATGGAATAACTGCCCGAAGGATGGATTTGATTATGAAGGGAAAGTCGGAGCATATCTGACAGAGCTTTCGAATGAGAAACTGACGAGCAAAGAGACAAAAGAACTGGTAGAGTCACTGGAAGGAGAGACGGCTTTTGATTCAGATACAGACAAAGGTATGGTACGTTATCTGATCGGAAAGTATAAAGAAGCAGTACAGATTCCGGCAAGCCTGCAGGGAGAATTGAATCAGGCAAATGCAGATGGACAGCTGGCATGGGGAAAATGCTATGAGGCAGATGATTTTGAAAGCTTTAAGCCGGTACTGAAAAAACAGTTTGATTTACAGGAGAAGATAGCAACAGCAATCAATCCGGATGAAAAACCATATCAGGTTCTGGTGAACCGGTTTGATAAGGATTATCGTCTGGAAGAGATTGATGCAATTTTGGCAAAAATCAAAGATGCTGTCTGCGAAATTTTAAATGCGGTAAGAGAAGAACAGAGTAAGATTGATGATTCCATTCTGGAATGTGAAGCAGATCATGATACAGTACTTCGTATTGTGAAGAAAGCGCAGGAGATTCTGGGACTTGATAAAGATAAGAGTACTTTATTTGAGATCCATCATCCGGTATGTGTCTGCACCGGACCTCGTGATTCCAGACCATCCACAAACTGTGATGAGCTGATCCATGCGATTCTGGCAGTGGTTCATGAGACCGGACACGGACTCTATAATTATAATGCGAACGATGAGGTTGCAGAAAGCGGACTCTGGGGCGGAATTGAAGGTGCAATGCATGAATCCCAGTCCAGATTCTACGAGAATCATGTAGGAAGAACCAGAGAATTCTGGGAGAACCTGTACCCATATCTGCAGAAGGAAGTGCCAAAATACAAAGAGATTTCTCTGGATACATTCCTTGCGGCACTCAATAAAGTAAAACCGGGACTGATCCGTCTGAAAGCGGATGAGCTTACCAATACCCTGCATATCATCATCCGTTACGAAATTGAAAAAGAATATTTCGATGGAAAACTGACAGTGGATACAATTGAAGAAGCATGGAACAGAAAATATCAGGAATATCTGGGATTTACTCCAAAGAATCATCAGGAAGGAATCCTGCAGGATGTGCACTGGGCTTCAGGATGTGTAGGATATTTTCAGGGATATGCACTTGGAGATGCTTACGCAGCACAGTTTGCTCATAAGCTTCTTGCTGATTGCCCGGATGCATTTGAAAAGCTGGGAAAAGGAGATTCATCTGTAATTGGAAACTGGTTAAAAGAACATATTCACCAGTACGGACAGACCTATTCTACGCGCGAGATGCTCAAAAAAGCAACAGGAGAAGAGCTGAATACCGGTTATTATATTGAATATCTGAAAGAAAAATATTTACACTAAGCGCAGAGGGCAGGAGGATTGACCAATGAATAAAGAATTTTACGCAGGAAATCGTAAGAGCCTGTATCAGAAACTTGAAGCGGGATCTTTGGTGGTTGTATTCAGCGGACATGCACCGATCAAGACCAATGATGAGAATTATCCGTTTTTTACAAATCGTAACTTTTTGTATCTGACAGGAATTGAGCAGGAAAATATTGTACTGATGACTTATGTCGGAGAGGGAACAATTGAAGAAACTCTGTATCTTCTTCCACCGGATGCATTTGCAGAACGCTGGACCGGAAGACGTATAAAAGAAGAGGAAGCAAAAGAACTTTCCGGAATTACGAATTACAAATATGTGGCAGCATTCCGGAATGATCTTTCCAGACAATTATTTTCTGGCAATGTTAAGAAAGTTTATCTTGATTTTGACAAGGTTTATGAAAATACGCCGGCAGTAGAAGCATACCGCCTTGGCAAGTATCTGAAAGAACATGCTCCGTTTGTTGGACTTGGTAACCTTCATCCGATCATGAAACAGCTTCGCCTGATCAAGAAACCATGTGAGATTGAGGCAATGAAGAAAGCGGAAACGATCACAAAGGCCGGAATCGAAGCAATGATGAAAACATCTAAACCGGGAATGTACGAATACCAGTATAAAGCAGAATTTGATTATGCACTGGCTCAGAGGGGAGTGCTTTCACCAGGATTTCCGTCTATCATTTCATCAGGAAAGAACAACTTTAAAATTCATTACTATGATTATCGCGGACAGGCACAGGATGGAGATATGATCCTGAATGACGTTGGTGCTGTATGGGATTATGAGATCAACGATGTATCCAGGGCATTTCCGTGCAATGGAAGATTTAATGACCGTCAGAAATTGCTTTATGAGTGCATTTACAATACTTCAGAATATATGTTCAGTACACTGAAACCGGGTGTACCGCTTCTGGATGTGGATAAGATCATCCGTAAATATACATTTGAACAGTTAAAAGAAGCAGGAGTATGCAAAAATTTTGAAGATATTGGGACTTACATGTGGCACGGTGGAGCACATCATGTTGGATTTGATGTACATGACGTGGTAGAAGGAAGCGGACTTGCTGTACCGGGTGTTGTATTCTGTGTAGATATCGGTGTTTACCATGAAGAATGGGGCATTGGATTCCGTCTGGAAGATAATTGCCTGATCACAGAAGACGGATGTGAAAATCTGTCAAGAGCAATTCCGAGACAGATCGATGAGATTGAAGCATTTATGGGACGCAGATAAATAGAAAACAGGGAAAGGGGGAGCTGTATAGAAAATTACGATTCCCTTTTCCTGAAATATGGAGAGCCAGGATATGGAAAATAGAAAATCACGGAAAAGTACATTTCTTTATGTAATACTATTAACTTTATGTGTACCACTTGCATATGTATATCTTATTCTTGTTACGGGACTGCTGGATAAAATACAGGAGGGGCATATCGGATTAACGTTGATGATTGTGTTTCTTCCACTGTTTTTTTATTGGGGACTTGTGGCAGTTGTGGGAATCATAAATATTGGACAGTCATTTAAGATATACAAAACGGGAAATCCGATTGAATGCGTGAACCGCATGCTGATCCATAAATATGGGCTGGTTGTTTTTTTCTGTGTGAATTTTCTGGTTCTGTTCATTTATTATTTTTTCATAAGTATGGCAGTGCTGGTAGGAAGCCGGGGAGCCGCGATAATCTTTGCTCCGGTATTGCTGCCGTGGCTGATTGTAGCAGTCGTTTTTTCGGTTGGTGCAACATGGCTTGCTATTTTACCGGGAAGCTTTTATGGGATCCAGGTGATCCGTATGACCTATAAAAGTGGGAAAATAGGGTTTGCCGAAGCAGTTGTACATACGGTATTCCAGTTTTTCTTTCTGTTTGATGTGTTGGATGCAATGTATCTTGCAACGGAAAAATGGGGAAGAGGGAAAAAGAGTTCTGTAATTATTGGGTGTGTGTATCTGTTTGCAGTTTTTGCAACCATATATCTGATAATTAAAATGAAATCAATGTTTTAAAATACAAGCAGTTGTATCAGAGTTTTGGTACGGCTGCTTTTTGTAAATGTGAAATGAAAAAGGAAATGGAAAGGCAAATGGAAGGGGATGTTCAGCCGTGCCATTCGCAAAAGCATGTTGAATTGATGTCAGAATATTCTGAATTGCGCAAAATATAAAAACAACATTGACAATTCAGGAAAGCCGTGGTAAGATACCATATGTTCGCTGGTCGAGACAGAGACTAAGGAGTGGCATGCAGAGGCAGAGCGGATGAAAAATAAAAAGTTTTGCATAAAAATTCGAGCATGAGTATGGGAATATTCAGACGAAAACTTTGAAAAAAGTAAATTGCAAAAAGAAATCAAAAAGCTGTTGACAAGCCTTGATGAATATGCTATTCTATTAAAGCTGTCGCGTGAGGGAGTTCTTCACAACAGCAAAAAAAGAAAGATAAGTTTTAGAATGAAATTCGACAAGAGAAATTAAAAATCTCTTGCCGGATTTCTTTTTTATTTATGGCAAGAAAAGAAAGCGTGCAAGAGTGTAAAAAGCTCTTGTGCGCTTATTTTATTTCAAGAGAAAGGAGCGGGAACGGTGGCAAGAAAATACAAAAGATTGCGCTATGAAGATAGGCAAGTAATAGAGAAAATGAGCCGGGCGGGCAGCAGGGTAGTAGATATTGCAGCTACTTTAGGAGTACACCGGGACACAATTTATAAGGAGTACGCCCGCTGCGGAGCTACGGCGGATACATATAGCGCAGAGAAAGCGCAGGAAACGCTTTAAATGCACAAAGGAGAACGAAATGGAAAAACAGGAAAAACAAGCAATAGAAATATTGCATATGATGTGCGGGAATAACGGGTGCGTAATTTCTGATAGTGGCGGGAAAGACAGCAGCGTATTAAAGCATATTGCATTAAAGGTAAAAAACAGATACGGATTGGAATACAAGATAAGACACAACCATACAACAGTAGATGCACCAGAAACTGTGTATTTCATAAGAAGAGAAAAAGAAAAATACGAGGCAATGGGAGTACCGTACGAAATATTCTATCCTGCACAATCAATGTGGCAGTTAATTGTAAGCCATGGAACACCGCCAACACGAATTATGCGGTATTGCTGTAAAGATTTAAAAGAAAATACAGGACTGGGCGAAAAGTTAGTAACAGGAGTAAGAAAAGCCGAAAGCAGGAACAGAAAAGAAAATCAAGGAATAGTTACAATTACGAACCCAAAGAAAAAATTAGTGAGTGAGATAGAAGAAAATGAAAATTTTCAATTAACAAACAAGGGGGGGGTGGTTGTTCTTAATTTAGATAATTCGGAAACACGAAGAATAGTAGAAAACTGTTATAGGACACAAAAGACGTTAATAAATCCATTGATAGACTGGGACGATGATTTTTTATATTGGTACATACGAAAAGAAAATATTGAATTAAACCCGCTGTATGGTTGTGGCTGGGGTAGGGTTGGCTGCATAGGCTGCCCGTTGGCTGGTAAACATAGGTGGCGAGAATTTGAAAGATACCCAAAATATAGAGATGCGTATATTCGTGCGTTTGAAAAAATGATTGATGAAAGAAAACGAAGAGGGTTAAAAACTATGGAAATGTGGAGTACAGGGAAAAAAGTATTTAAGTGGTGGATGGAAGATGAAAATTTAGACGGTCAATTAGCATTTGATTTAGATGGAAATATTTACGAGGAATACACATAAGCGGCAATGAGCCGCACCAGTGCCGTTAGTTCAGTTGGTTAGAGCAACCGCCTCATAAGCGGTAAGTCATGGGTTCGAGTCCCATACGGCGCATTGAAAGCAGGAACGTGGCAACCTGCGACAGCGTGGCAGCAGGCGAACAACTACACGCTGGGTGCTGTGAATTTGGAGCAGTGGGCACGCCAACTAGAGAGTGTGTGGATGGTCAACAGGTTTTAGGCAACTTTTTAATGCGAAAAGGGGCAACACAGCATACAAAGCCACTACAGGAGCGTGGGCAATATGAAAACAAGAGCACCGCCGGGAAGAGAGGGAAGTATGGAACGCACAAAAGATTTTTATAACGGCATGAATTATGCAAAAAAACAATTACAGCAACGGGAACATGAAAGACGCAGAAGAAAACGATATTTCATTAAGCAGAAATTATGCGGGATTGCAGTAATAGCGGTGTTGGGAATCGCAACACCGTTTGCACCTCTTTTGGATTTGGATATTATCACGATTTCAGCATTTTTCATGCCGATAGCATTATCACTTACCTTTAGCAAGGAAATGTGGATAATGGACGCTTATTATTGGGAAGTAAAAGAAAGAGAGGAAAAACGTGAGCGATATGTACATAAGAAGCCAAGACAGAGAAAAGCTGTATAGGCTGGGTGGAAATTACGCATGTGTGGAGTATGGCAGCGCAACAGCAAGAGCCAAAAAGGGGCAAGAGCCAAAAGAAACACACAGCATTTTTATTTCTGACGGAGTATTAGAAGAAATAGGAACATACGAAACAAAAGAGCGTTGTTTAGAGGTCATAGACGAAATACAGAAAGCGTGCGTTTCTTATTTGTATTCAGCGGGCAGTAGCGGATTTTTAAAAGGTGCGCCAGCATTTCCGCCGTTTGCAGCGGAGATACCAAGAATATATGAAATGCCAGAGAAATAGGAGAAAAAGCAATGAAAATTAAAATTGTACAGCATGTACCAACAAAGCCAAGCCCGGAAATAGGCAAGGTATACGAGGTAACAAAAACAAATGAGCCAAACGAAAGAAATGGCGGCACAGTATATTTTGTAATGTGTGAGGGCGTAGAGGTGGGCGTATTTGCAGAAGAAATGGAGATTGTAGAGGACGGGGCTGTAGAAGAATGACGCTAGAGCAATTTATAGAGCCAATACACAACATTACAAGAATACGCATTGTTAAAGGCAAGGGCAGCAGGTACGAAACCAGTGAGGCAGACGTATACATAGGCTGGCTAGGGATATTGCGGGAAGATAAAAGCCAGATCAGTAAAGAGATATGGCAGGCAGAGGTAAAGGATTTTGCAGTAGTGCCGGATATCCAGCATAAGGACTGGCAAAAGCTGGGGTTAATGAAACCATTAGAGCCGGGAGAACACCCGCAGTATAAATTTAGTGATTTGACAATGACACTGTATTACACATTTTGCATATAAGAAACGAGGTAAAAAAGTATGAGTGAAGCAATGGCAGCAGTAGAAAAAGCTGTACGGTTTGGAATTAAGATTAACAAAAATGAAGAGGACAGCAACAAGCGGGTAACATACCTGTATGATGCTGTAGGTATGATACCTGCGGTAATGGATTTTGTAGAGGGTGCATTTAACTATGGTAGCTGGGGCGGTGTGGAATTTGTAAAGAATAACTACCCTTGCATGGTTAAGTTTGACGGTACAGAGGATTACAGATTAAGCCCGGACAATTACGAACTGAAAGAGGACGGGGCAAAGAGCGATATCACAGATATTTATTATGCAGGTAATGCAATGTCCGCTTTTAAAGGCGGCTGGCTGTGTCAGTACGAAACAGCTACAGACGAATATATCATTTGGAGCAACGTAAAATACGATGCTGAATACAACGCATACCACAGAACAGGAAAAGACGGCACATTAAATGCCGGATTCTACAGACACATTTATACACCGTCACTGGTTGAGAATGTAGCACGCAGCCTTAGTGGTTGTCAGACTATCGGAGATATGACAGCGGAGCAGGAAAACGAGGCTTGCAAGGCAAACGGCGATAAATGGGGCATGAGTTCATGGTGGGAATGGAACTACATTATTTGCCTGTTAAAGATTATGGCAAAAACAGACGATTTGCAGACGGCTTACGGAATAGGAAATAGCAGAACCGGGCAGCCAGCAACCACAGGAACATTAAACGACAAAGGGCAGTTTTACGGTACGTCGGATTTCAGAACACAGGTTAAGGTATTCCACACAGAGGCATTGTGGGGCGATAAATGGGAGCGTTTAACAAAGCTGATCTGTGCAGACGGAATTGTAAAGGTATTGCCGTATGGAGAGCCAAACTTTACAGGAGAGGGATATACAGACGTATACCGCTACATGTGGAATGATTGGCGTTATGGCTATGTAGATAAAACCGTAATGACACCATACGGACGCTTGCCAATCTCATTTAATGGGACAAGCCATAAATATGCAGCAGACGGCGGGGCAGTAGATACAGAAATTGTGGCTGTGCCTCTTGTGGGCGGCCTCTGCCGCGGCGGGCTGTCTTGCGGGGCTTGCGTGAGCTTGGGCAACGCCGCTGGCGTTGCGGGCTGGCACTTTGCGCCCGGTCTTTCTTGTGAAATGCCTGCGGCTGCGGAGCAGTAAAGGGGGAACGGGGGATTTTTCCCCCGCACCCGGAAAGGAGAACGAACAGAAAATGAACAATGAAAATTTTGCCGGAATCATGGGAACGGTAAAGCAGGCAGAGATAACAAACGGGGTATGCGGATACGATACAGAAAACCGTTATGCAGTCCTGCGGGTATGTGTACCGAGAAAAAGCGGGGCAGAGGATACGGTAATTGTAGCTGCAAAGATAAAGGAAAATGAAAACATAGACGCAGAAGCAATAGCAAGAAATATGGTAGCTGGCAGAGATATTATGGCAACGGGTATTTTGCAGAAAGCCATAAATACAGAAAGCGGGCATACGGCTGTATTTATCCTTGCAGAGCAGGTTGCAACAGTAGCGTTTCCGGAATATCAGAACGGTGTGCAATTAACGGCGGAAATTGTGAATAACCCGGAAGTAAGAGAAACACCAAGGGGAAAACATATAGCTGATGTAATGCTGAAAGTGGAGAACCGCATACAGGGCGGAAACGTACATATTCCATGTATTTTCTGGCAGGAGAACGCCAGCGAGATTGCAAAGTACAAAAGAGGCACGATTGTAAAAATCACAGGCAGATTACAGAGCCGGGAGTATGTGAAAAAGCATTACGGCGATAATAACGCAGAATCAGAAGAGAAAAGAACCACTTTCGAGGTATCGGTAGAAAAGATGCAGGTATGGTGGCAGCCGGAAACAGTAGAAAGGAATTAGACAAAATGAAAAACAGATTTTTTGTAAATGGAGATCGTACAGCAAAGGTACAGGAAATTTCAATACCAATACATGGAAAAGGCGGAGAGTTGGGCATAAAGGCAGTTACCGGATTAGTGGGACTGATTGAAACATTGAAAGACTGTAATACATGCAGAGAGGTACAGGCTGTATATGATGGGATTTGTGGTTATAATGCCTGCTGCCTTAGATGCGAATTTATTGACGAAAAGGGCGCAGATGAACTTATGGAGTTGGTAGGTATGCTTACCGTACGGGAAATGGAAAGATGCAAGAAGAATTGCGAGAAAGATAAAAAATGAAATTTGCATGGACAGAAAAGGACAAAGAGCGGTTTTTTAAGAGAGCCGAGAGGCAATTAAAAGCCGCTGGTATTGATTTTGTACAAGTGGACAGGTCACAGATAGGCGTAAAAGAGTGGGACGCAGAGAAGCAGACCGCAGGCACAGTTTATGTATGGCTGACATCATACCCGTATAACCATTTCAGCACAAGGAAACGTGGATTATTAAAAAGGTTGGGAAACTGGGAATGTACAGACCATTTCAAGAGAGGCGAAAGCAAGCCAATACATATGCACTCACGCCTTATTTACACCTCATACAGAGAGGAAAAGAAACAATGAAAAAAGAAAGCCCCTACGGTACTGGAATACCATAGGGGCAAAGCTATAAGCCTTAATAAATTACCTAATAAAAGTATAAACGGCGTATGGCGAAAAGTCAAGGAAATTGCAGGCGTAGAGCCTGCCTTTACCACTTGATAAAAGTATTAACTATCCGACAAAAGAGAGGTAAAACATATGCCGTATGTAGAGAGAATTACAAGAGCAGGAAAGACGATAGAGGTAGAGCGTTACTTTACCAGCAGATACAAAAAACCGGGCATAAAGAGAGGGGACAAAGTAAAGCCAACCAAGGAAGAGCAAAAAAAGGTTAATACCAGAGCAGCAGAGAGAAAATTACGATTACTGTTAAACGCCAATTTTGGATATGGGGATTATCATTTAGAACTGGACTACATACGGAAAAAGGGACAGCCGGATAGAAGCAGGGAGCAGATGCGCAAGGACATGGATATTTTTTTACGTGAGTTACGCAAAGAGTGCAAAAAGACAGGCATAGAGCTTAAATATGTGCATGTTATGGAGATTGGTAAAAGAGGGGCACGCCACCACCATTTAGTTATCAACAAGATTGATACAGAGATTTTGCAACGGTGCTGGTATAAAGCGTATGAGGGACATAACCGGGTTAAAGTATTCCCGTTAGATGATTCTGGAAACTATGCAAAGCTGGCGAGTTATTTTATCAAGTACACAGATACGCACAGAACAGAGGCAGACGGGGCATTACAGGGCAAGCGTTGGAATTGCAGCAAAAACCTTGTAAGACCAGAGCCGGAAATAAGAATAATTTCAGATCGTGCATGGTTCAAATCAGAGCCGAAAGCGATAAAAGGTTACTACGTGGACAAAGACAGCGTAAGCAAAGGAGTACATAGCCCGGAATACTACGGATACGGGTACATGAGGTACACGCTGGTAAAACTGGAATGAAAGGGGTTGATAGTTTGATTGTGATAGCTGCGATAGCAATATTTATGGCAGGCGTGGTTGCGGGCATGGTGTTAATGGCACTTGCAGTTGCTGCCAAAAGAAACAATGAGCGGATAGAGAGGGCAGAAAAACATGATTGACAAAATTATTTACTGGTTATTCCAAACGAGGAAAGATTGCAAGCATTGCTGCCTATGGTGTGAGTATTACGATTTATGTCGTTCAGAAGTAAAACGAGGAAAGGGGCGAAAGAATGAGAAATTTTAGGCTTGACGATGAAAGCGGGCATCAAGAGGCATTATTTGAGTGGGCAGCATACCACATGGACTGTATGCCGGAACTTGAATATATGCACCATATCCCAAACGGGGGAAAGAGAGATAAAAGGACAGCGGTAGCACTGAAAAGGCAAGGCGTAAAAGCTGGCGTGCCGGATATTTGCTTACCAGTGGCAAGAAATGGATATCATGGGTTGTACATCGAACTGAAAGCAGGAAAAAACAAGGCTACAAAGAGCCAAGAAAAGTGGCAGAAGTTTTTAAACAGCCAAGGGTATTATGCAGTGATCTGTTACGGCTGGCATGAAGCGGCAAAAGTGATAGAAGAATATTTATTAAAAGCCGACAATGACAAAGCGGCAGCAGTATTGCAGGAAATGGAAAGCGAAGAATAAACACGAAAGAGGTAAAAGTATGAGAGTGATTAGCGTTTTAAATTTAAAAGGCGGCGTAGCAAAGACCTTTACGGCAGCAAACGTAGCATATGAGCTTTACAGGAGAGGTTACAGAGTATTGCTGATTGACAACGACAAGCAGGGCAATTTAAGCAAAGCGTACAGCAGATACGATGCAGAGAACATAGCACCAGTTACAAAGTTGCTGGCTGGGGACTGGGACAGCGTAGACGAACTGATACAGCATACAGAGTATGAGGGCATCGACATTGTAACGGCGAATATGTCATTGTTTGGGGCTACATGGAATTTAACCAAAGAGGACAGCGAAAACCAGATTGAAAGATACAAAGCACTGGTATACGCCAAAGTGCAGTATTACGGAGATTGCACCGTATACGGAAAATATGATTACTGCATCATTGATAACCCGCCAGATATCGGGCTGAATGTTGTAAATGCATTGGCGATTACGGACGAGGTAATAGTACCTGTAAAGGTGGACGAGGACGCATTAGAGGGGCTGGATATTGTCACAGAGCAGATAGAGGACGCAAAGGTATTTAACCCAGCATTAAAGCTGGCAGGCGTGCTGATTACGTCATACCAGAACACAGACGGCGAGGCAGCAGGCGTAGAGTGGCTGGAACAAAAGACAGATTTTAATATTTTGGGTATTATTCGGTATTCCAAGAAAGTAGCAGAAAATACTTTCATGCGTAAGCCGATTTATGAGTATAGCCCATGCTGCGGGGCGGCGCAGGGGTACAAGAAATTTGTAACAGCGTATACAGGGAAAGCGAGGTAGCAAGCGTGGCACATAAAGAGAGATTATGCGTTTACTGGCATTGCCGCAGGACTGGCGGTACGGAGTGCTGGAACTGGGGCAGCAAATTTGCAGGGAAGAAATGCCCGAAAAGCGACGCTTGCGAGCATTGGAGAACGTGCGAAATGTGCAACGGAGTAATGGGACAGTGTAAGAAAAAACAAAGGATTGAGAAAGCGAGGTAGAGAATATGGCAAAGTTTGGTATTAACGACATTCTGAACGCAAAGACGAAAGCAGCAGGGCAGCAGGCACAGACGGACGGATACAAAGAGATTTATTTAAGCCCTTATGAGGTAAAGGCAGCGCAGGAGAATACACACCAGAAATTAGAGAACATAGAAGAGCTGGCAGACAGCTTTTTACACGTAGGACAGGAACAGCCTACAGTATTGGCGAGAGTAAACGGGGAATACCGTATAATCGACGGACACAGACGTAATGCGGCAAATATTTTGAACTTAGAGCGGGGGCATAAGGAGTATGAGAAAGTGCTTTACCGCTTTATGGATATGAGCGAGGCAATGTATGAGCTGCGCTTATTGGCGGGCAACGGATATACGCAGGAACTTACAGCCTATGAAAAAACCAGATTAGTAGAGCGCACCAAAGCTGCACTTATCAGAGCCAAGGAAGAGGACGGTTTAGAGATACAAGGCAAAATGCGTGATTTAGTGGCGGCTATGATAAACGAAAGCAGCACAAACGTAGCCAGAATGGACGCAATCAACAACAACGCAACGCCGGAGATTAAAGAGCAGCTGAAAGAGGGCAATTTAGGTATCACTGCTGCATACGAGGCAGCAAAGCTGGACGAGGACGAGCAGAAAGAAATAGCGGAAAAAGCAGCAGCGGGCGAAAATGTGAGGGCAAAGGAAATAGCGGAAAAGGTAGCAGAGAAAAAGGCAGGGGACGATTACGAAACACCGCACCCAGAAAGCATAACGTCTTTGTGCTATTCCTGCCAGAAATACAAGGACTGCAACGTAAAAACGGGAACGTGCCAGAAATGCGACCAGTACATAAACAAGGCAGAGGCTGAAAAGACGGACGAACAGCGGTACAGCGAAGAGCAGGACGCTATAGACCGCCAGACAAAGAAGAAATTGCAGGAGCGGGCAGACGCAGAAAAAATGGAGCATCTGCCAAGCGAGGGAGACACAGAGCATAAGCAGCATGAGATAAAAATAGTGGCATCTTATTACGAGGACGTAGTAAGCGGGAAAAAGAGCTTTGAGCTGCGGAAGAATGACAGAGGCTATAAACAGGGCGACAGTCTTAAAATGCTGGAATTTAAGGACGGTAAGCATACAGGGCGCACGATTGATGCAGATATTATTTATATGCTGGAAGATTATACAGGGCTTACAGAGGGCTACTGTATTCTGGGTATCAGAGTAACAGACTATACGGGTAAGGTGTCCGAAACGGACACAGAAAGCGGGGCGGTAAATGTTTGAGTTTATGGACGGCGTAGTAGATGCGCTGGAAGAAACGGGAAAGGTAGTAGTAGACGGGGTGGTATATTGCCTGATATGCGTAGCTAAACTGGCGTTGATAATAACAGCGCCAGTATGGGTGCTGCCGTATACGATATGGAGAAAGGGGCGTAAGCAGTGAAATACAGACAGTGGAAAAAGAACTATAAGAAAAAGCATGGAGTAAACCCGCCGTTAGAGCTGGACAAGCGAAAACAGCGCAGGCTTGCAAGAAAAATGGCAAGACAGATAAATAAAACCTTGCCAACAGCAGCAGAAACATTGACGGCAGCGCTTAACTGCTGGGTACAGAGTATAAAGCCAGCACTGGCGACATTATGCGAGAACGTAGCAGCGGCGTTTAGCAATATGGCAGCAGGATTGAGAGAAGAAAGCGAGGCGGTAGAAAATGACTAATATTTTACTGGGAATTATCGCACTGGAATTGCTGGCTATATTTTCAAAGCTGGACAAACTGGAAGAGGGGAGCAGAAAGCATGAATAACGTATCACTTGCAGGACGGCTTACAAGAGAGCCAGAGCTTAGATATGGCGGGCAGGACAATAGCACAGCTATTACCCGCTTTACGCTTGCGGTAGACGACGGGAAAGACACAGATTTTATAAATATTAAGTGTTTCGGACGTACTGCGGAATGGGCGCAGAAATGGTTAAGCAAAGGCAGCAGGGCAGAGGTTACGGGCAAGATTAAAACAGGCAGCTACGAGAGCCAGCGCACGGGAAGCAAGGTATATTACACAGAGGTTGTGGCAAATAGCGTAGGATTTGGAGAGAGCAAAGCAGAGGCAGAGGCGAGAGGGCAGCAGCTGCCGGAGAGTGACGGGGTTATGAATATCCCAGAGGGGGCAGACGAAGAGCTGCCGTTTAATTAACAGAAAGCGAGGTACAGAACATGGAACAGGAAGAAACAAAGACAACAGCGGCGGCAGGGGCAGAAATGCCACCAGAGGCTGAAAGCTGGGTACAGCTGCACGAAAGCGAATTAACAGAGCTGATGCAGAAACAGGCAAAGGCTGCAATAACAGAACTGAAACGACAGGAAAAGCAGGAGCGGAAGAAAGAGAAATACCACAACACTTTTACACTTATGAAATGTTACCGTGATGCGGTTTTTCATATCGAGAACGCAATAAGCGACGGGCAGCAGTTAGAGCTTAAGGGCATGACGGACGAGCAGCAGCGTACATACTTAGAGAGTATCAGACGCACACGCTTTAAGACATTGATAATGACAGCGCATATAGACAAAGCGGTAGAAGAGATAGAGCGCCGCAGAGAGGCAGCGGGCAGAGGCGTAGAGTACAAGGCTTTTGAAATGTATTTTATGCAGGGCATGGACTATGCGGAAATTGCAGAGCAGCTGGACACAGGAAAGAATACACCGAGGCGCTGGGTAACGGGTATCATAAATGAGCTGTCAGTATTATTGTGGGGCATTGACGAAGAGAGGGTAAAGTAAGTGTTTGAAAAAATAAAGGCATGGATAAAAAGAAAGCAGGAAACAGCGAGAGAACAGCAGGCGGCAGACAGACTGATAAAGCATATAGAGCAGGCATTAGGATTTGAGCTTTACGAGTGGCAGAGGTTATATATAATAACTGGGATATGGCAGCCGCCAGAGGGACGGCTGCACGGAAGAACGACAGCATATATATTACGGCTATTATTAGACCAGAGTAAGCCGCTGCTGCTGTATGAGTTTTCACAGGTGGCAGCGTATGCAGATAACCCATTTATGGGGCGGCAATATCAGCCAGTACCAATGCAGTATGCAGGCTGGTTTAGGCATGAGATAAGGAGTATATACGAGCAGCTAAGAACAGCAGGCGTGCCAGTAAGAGAAATGATAACAGTGCAGCAGCGGGTAATATCGTGGTAAAAACGTGGTGTTTACATGGGAAAACAAAAGAGATACAATGGTAGCATGAAATGAGTAGGCGATAGCTTAAGCCATGTGCGGCAGCAGTTGCCTACTCTTTTTCTATTCATTCTTTAGCCTCCACCCAGCGCATGAAACTTAGGGCGCTGGGGAATGAAGAAAGAGAGGGGACAGTATGAAAGCATGGGCTAAGAGTTTTTATTTATCAGCGGCATGGGAAAAAACCAGAGCCGCTTATTTAATGTCACAAGATTATATTTGTGAACGCTGCGGGCAGCCCGCAAAGATAGTGCATCATAAGCGCTGGCTTAACAGAGAGAACATAAACGACATAAGCGTTACGTTGTGCTGGGATAACTTAGAGGCGTTGTGCCAAGACTGCCACAACAAGGAACACCACAAACATGAGAGGCATAAGCGGTATCGGTTCGACGAGAACGGCGGCATACTCCCCCCCATATCAGAAAAATAATTAAAGGGGGCGAATACCGAGGGGGATACCCTAAAATTACCCTACGGGCGTGCGCACGGGTGGTGTAGGGGGTGTGGTGCGGCGCAGGAATGGAAAGCGGGGTAAAGGAATGGCAACAAAGAAAGAGAAAACCAAAGAACAGAGGATAAAGACCGAAAAGACCAGACTTAAGGGAATTTTCAAGGACTTAGACGAAAACAAAAGAAAATTAGTAACGCCGCTGATAGAAAAGGCTGCATTTATGAGCATTGAGCTGGACGACTTGCAGGCGAAACTTGAAAAAGACGGCTGGACGAGTGAGTACCAGAACGGGCAGAACCAGTGGGGAACAAAGAAAAGCCCAGAGGCAGAAACCTACATAGCGCTTAGTAAGAACTATGCAGCAGTGATTAAGCAGCTTACGGAATTAGTACCAGCTGCGAAACGAAAGACAAGCAGGCTGGCGGCTTTGCGGGAAGAGTAAGCAATATTGCCGCCTTATCGAAATTATATCTATGAGTACCACGCAAAGATTACAAGCGGCGAAATCATAGCGGGAAAATGGATAAAGAAAATATACGAAATCATTATAAACGGGCTGCAAAAGCAGGAGTATTTTTTTAATGCAAAGGCTGCGAATAAGGCTATACGGTTCATAGAGAACTTTTGCCACCACAGCAAGGGACGTAATGATTTAATCAAGTTGGAGCTATGGCAGAAAGCCATAGTTTCTGTTATTTTTGGCATACAGGACGCAGAAAAAATACGTATTTTCCGTGAAATTTTTATTGTAATTGGCAGAAAAAACGGAAAAAGTTTATTTGCATCTGCGATTATTGCATATATGGCGTACTTAGAGCCGGAGTATGGACAAGAAATATACTGCTTAGCGCCGAAATTAGACCAAGCGGCGCTGGTGTATGACGGATTTTATCAAATGGTACAGGCAGAGGACGAGTTAGCGGAGCTGGCAAAGAAACGGCGCAGCGATATTTATATTGCGGAGAGCAACACGGTAATAAAACCGATTGCTTTTAATGCCAAGAAGTCAGACGGATTTAACCCGCAGCTTGTGGTATGTGATGAAATGGCAGCATGGAGCGGGGACGCTGGACTAAAGCAGTATGAGGTTATGAAATCCGCTTTAGGCGCACGTACTCAACCTATGATATTGAGCATAAGCACTGCCGGATATATCAACGACAGTATTTATGATGAACTAATGAAACGTAGCACAAGTTTCTTGAAAGGAAACAGCAAAGAGCGCAGGCTATTACCATTCCTTTACATGATTGATGATGTGGAGAAGTGGAACGACATAGACGAACTGAAAAAGGCTAACCCTAACATGGGCGTATCCGTAAAGGAAAGTTTCTTTATGGACGAGATAGCCGTAGCAGAGGGCAGCTTAAGTAAAAAAGCAGAGTTCCTTACAAAGTATTGCAATATCAAGCAGAACAGCTCTATTGCATGGCTGGAATATCAGACAGTAGAGAACGCCGGAGTAGAAAAGACCTTAGAGGACTTTAGGGACTGCTACGCAGTGGGCGGTATTGACTTAAGCCAGACAACGGACTTAACGGCAGCCAGTGTGGTTATTCAGAAAGACGGCACACTGTATGCGTTTACGCAGTTCTTTATGCCACGGGGCAGGCTGGAATACTTACAGGCTACGGACGGCGTGCCGTATGACATATTTGTTAAAAAGGGGCTGATAACCTTAAGCGGCGAGAATTACGTAGACTACCACGACGTTTACGACTGGTTTACTATGTTACTGGAAGATTACGGCATACGACCTTTAAAAATCGGCTACGACAGATACAGCGCCCAGTACCTTATTACTGATATGGCAAATTATGGTTTCCACATGGACGACGTTTACCAAGGCGAAAACCTTACACCAGTTATAAGGGAGTTTGAGGGCATCATAAAAGACGGCGATTTTAAGATAGCCGACAACAATTTACTAAAGACACATTTCTTAAATGTTGCGCTTAAGCACAACATGGAAACAAGAAAATTCAGACCTATAAAAATCGAGCAGCGGGCGCATATCGACGGCTTTGTATCTGTCATAGATGCAATGACCGTGCGGCAGAAATACTGGGAAGAGTGCGGCGAGCTGCTTAAAAATGCCGCATAGAAAGGAGAGTAAACGGCATGAAATTTTTAGATTATCTTTTTCATGGTAAAGAGCTGCGATATATCGACAGCTATTTTAAAATGCTGAACGGATACAGCCCGACGTTTACCAGTTATAACGGCGGCGTATATGAAATGGATTTAACCAGAACGGCAGTAAACAGCTTTGCGACACATTGCAGTAAACTTAAGCCGGAGATTGAGGGCAGCGCCCTTAAGTCACTGGAAAAGACACTACAACATAAGCCCAACTATTTTATGGACACAACAAAATTTATTAAGCGTCTGGCAACGTATGTAGCGGTGGAACACACCGCTTTTATTATACCTATCGAGGACGAGTACGGGCGGCTTTGTGGCTGGTATCCATTGAGAGCGCAACGCTGCGAAGTCGTAGAGGCAGCAGGGCAGGTGTATTTACGGTATCTGTTTGCAAATGGCGAGCATGGAGCTATAGAGTTTGAACGTGTAGGCATTATGACAGACTTTGAATACACAGACGACCTTTTCGGAGAGGACCACAGAACACTTAAGCCAACAATGCAGCTGATACATACGCAAAACGAGGGAATTATAAACGCTGTCAAAAATTCTGCAAATATCCGCTTTCTGGCAAAAGTGGCAAATATGTTGAAACCAGAGGATATAAAGAAAGAGCGACAGCGTTTTACCGAGGATAACTTAAGCGCCGACAACGATAGCGGCATGATAATTTATGATAACAAGTTTAGTGAGCTGAAACAGGTAGAGAGCAAACCATACACGCCAAACGCATTGCAGATGCAGAATATACAGGAAAATGTATGCACGCATTTTGGTACAAACATGGATATTTTACAAAATAAATTTGATGAAAATACGTGGAATGCTTACTACGAGGGGAAAATAGAACCGTTTGCAATACAGCTATCGCTTGTTATGACAAATATGAGTTTTACCGAGAGAGAAAGAGCTTGCGGTAATGCTATTTTCTTTTCTGCAAACCGCCTGCAATATGCCAGCAACGCCACAAAGTTAAGTGTAAGCACACAGCTTTTTGACCGTGCGCTATTGAACAGAAACGGCGTTATGGATATATGGAACATGGCACACGTTGAGGACGGGGAAAAGTATTATATCCGCAAAGAGTATACCGAGGTAAGCGAACTGCAAAACAGTAATGGAAAGCCACAGATAATTATACAGCAAGCGCCCATAGCAACAGGGCAGCAGGCAGAGCCGCAGCAGACACCGCCAGCGGCAGCAGGCGAACCAGCAGGCGGGCTGGGAGAGAAAGAGGGTGTAAATAATGCCGATTAAGAAAGAGCGGGAATATAGGGCGCTGGCAGCGCCATTGACAGCGCAGAGTGCAACGAAATTGATACAGACGGAGTATTACGTAGAGGGTTACGCCACTACGTTTGATACGCCGTATTTGCTGTATGAATTTGAGGACGGCACAAAGATTTACGAAAGAATAGACGCACACGCTTTAGACGGTGCAGACATGAGCGACGTTATCATGCAGTACGACCATGAGGGCAGGGTATTTGCCAGACAGTCAAATAAGACACTGATTTTACAGCCGGACTATAAAGGACTTAAGGTGGCAGCTGATTTAGGCAAAACAGATTTAGCCCGTGGGCTATACCAAGACATAGAGGCGGGCATGATAAATAAAATGTCATGGGCTTTTAGCGTAGCAGAAGAAAGCTACGACAGAGAAACACATACAAGGACGATTTTGAAAATCAAGAAAGTT
>ENA-OPAO01001053-OPAO01001053.1-human-gut-metagenome-genome-assembly--contig:-NODE-1053-length-20468-cov-4.618233_pt1 | contig 20468 bp, 23 predicted proteins | sample MGYA00241054_ERZ501424 | MGnify/ENA primary metagenome ERZ501424 (study PRJEB25962, sample SAMEA2042623) | human gut metagenome | biome: human gut; feature: human-associated habitat; material: faeces...
GTCCGCCCTGGGAACCACTGGACATCTGTCTTTCCTGGGCTTCGATCATCTTTTTCATAATAATATCAGAACAACTTTCCCTGAATTTCCAGTTTGATGGGAGATGATCTGATTTTCTGGCAGAAAATTATATTACTATTTTTGATATGACAATCTCTTTATGGGTTTCATTATAGTACAGAAACCCTGAAAAAACTATAGAAATCTTACGAAATTGCTATAGTTTTTTAAAAAGAGACAGAAAAGAGACAAGTGGTCTCTTTTGTCTCTTTTTGATTCGGTAGCAATTCCGCAAAATAATGCAATCTGTAATGAATTTTGGCTACGTTACTGAGAACGGAGTGAACAGTAACAATTTTGGCTTGTATGTGCCCACAACTTGCTATCTGATCTGTTAGATGATAAAATTAAAATATAACAGGGAAGTGATATACGAAGGAGGTAGGAATGACAGAGTTTAATTTTGATACTGTTTTTGATGAAACCATGCAGACGCACAATCTGGACACTGTAGTGATTCTGGGACACTTAAATCCGGATGGCGATGCTGCCGGATCGGTGATGAGCCTTGCGCACTATATCCATGTCAATTATCCACAATACAGGGTGTTTCCATACCTTGCAAAAACGCTGGAGCGCGGTCCGAAAAAGATGGTCGTGGAAGATAAGACATTTGTTCCTTTTGAGATGCCGGACATATCCGGAAAACAATATTGTGCCATAGTCTGTGATAATGCAACTCTGGAGCGTATGATCGGATTGGAATATTACCAAAATGCCGCTGCCAGCATTGTTATTGATCATCATGCTTCCAATGAAGGATACGGAGATGTGAACTGGACAAAGGTTTCTGAGGCATGTGCGGAAAATGTATACCATATGCTTTCTCCCGAACTGCTTCTAAATGCAGCCCAAAAGGAAGCGTATCCCAATGCCGCAGATTATATTTACCTTGGCATCCTGCATGATACCGGAGGACTGGCAAGGGTAAACCAGGGTATTTTTCAGGCAGTAGCTGATCTGATGGCTATGGGAGTTGACCATGGCAGGATTATGAAAACCTTACACAGTGATACCCTGGACATTCTATACAAAAGAGCCGATATTCTTCATGGGGCAGTACGTGCGATGGATGGCCGGGTTGCTTATGTCATTATGGGACAGAAGGAAATTGCCGAAAAAGATATCACATACGAAGACATCCACTGTATCAGCACGATTCTGCGTGATTGCGACGATATTGAACTTGGTTTTACCATGTATGAGGAAGAAGAAAACGGGTGGAGATGTTCTTTCCGTTCAGACGGGAAATGGATCAATGTTAATGAACTGTTGAAACCTTTTGGCGGTGGAGGACATATCTCCGCAGCAGGATTAAAATATCGGACCGATAATGTAGAAGAATTAAAGAAACAGATTCTGGACAGAGTAGCAGAGATGAAAAAGAAACAGTAATCTATAAATGAGCAAATAAAAAAACTGCAGAAAATTATAAAATTGAAGAGAAATCTAAATACTTGTTGAAATTGTTATTGAGGGAAGGAAGAGGAGAGTCTGTATGGGAAAGATAATCGAAGGTCTCTGGGATTGCCCGTTTTGTGGGAATAAAAGGATTAGAGCCGGTCAAAAAACCTGTCCCGATTGTGGGCATCCGCAGGACGAAAATACAAAATTCTATATGCCGGATGAAATTAAATATGTTTCTGAGGAGGAAGCAGAAAAGATCAGCCGTAATCCGGACTGGCAGTGCAGCTTTTGTGGCAGTCTTAACAGCGACGATCTGAATGTCTGCAAAAACTGTGGTGCCACAAAAGAAGATTCGGAGAGAAACTACTTCGAGATGAGGCAGCAGGAAGAGGAAAAGAAACGAAAGAAAGAAGAGAAAAAAGAATCCTGCCAGAAAAATATCCCCCAAAATACACCAAAGAAAAAGCCACTGCTGAGGCGGGTGCTGCTCATTCTGGGAATCTTCGCAGCAATTATTTTTGGCATGATGTCATGCCTGGCACCGAAGATCAAAAACGTAACGATTGATGACTTGGATTGGGAAAGAACCATTGACATTGAAGAGGTTGTAACTCACAATGAAAGTGACTGGTCGCTGCCCGATGATGCGAGGCTGCAATATACAAAAAGTGAAATTCAATCCTACAAAGACGTTCTCGACCATTACGAGACAGTTACAGAAACCAAAACACGCAGTGTCATAGACCACTACGAAGAGAAGAGTTCTTATGTTGATCTTGGAAATGGCTATTTTGAGGAGCAAACGGAAAGCGTTCCGGTATATACTGAGGAAACCTACACCGAAGATGTAGAAAAACCAGTCTACCGGAAGGAGCCTGTGTATGCTACAAAATATTACTATGAAATAGACAAATGGACGGTTGTCGATACTGCAAAAAGTTCCGGCAATGATCAGAACCCTTCCTGGCCGGAACCGAAACTTAAAGACGGACAGAGAACAGGAGCAGAAGAAGAGCATTATTTTGTGACCGCTACATATGAGAAAAAGAAGGGCAAGACCGAAACAGGAAGATATGAAATGGATTTTTCTCAATGGAAAGAACTTAAAAAAGGCGAAAAAATAGAATTAAAAATTGATGCTGCTGGATTCGCAGAGATTAATCAAAAATAAAATATAGATATACCCGGAGGATTGATACGTATTTATTGCCGGAATGAATATCTGTGTTAAACAAGGAGATTCATACCTTTGGTATGAGTCTCCTTGTTTAATGATTTTCGCTTCCTTTTCGAAGAAGGCCGGTATATTCTTATCCTTTAGCTGGCGGATGTATTTCAGGCAGTCCAGCGTGTTTCTGGCAAATCGGCTGAGGGAATTGGTTTGTGGTATTGCCACCAATTTCGACCTTGATCCCCTTGATTCTACTTCCTGCCATAAGCTCCTCTTTTCCTGAATTTGGGCATAAGAAAAGCACTTATCATTTCTGATAGATGCTTTCTGAATTGCTATTCTGTTTTCAAAACCTATTTTTTGAATAGTTCTGAGTGCGTACCAAGTCTATAAAGCATGAGTATTAAAACATTGTTTTGAATCTCATAAATGAGTAACCAGTCTGGTTCAATATGACACTCACGCGTGCCTTTATAGTTACCTGTAAGATCGTGGTCTCTGTATTTTGCTTCCAGCGTACCGCCATTCGCCAGAATATCGATTACCTCAAACAGCTTATCAAGATTTTTGTTTTGCTTTTTGGCAAGCTTTAAATCCTTTTTAAATTGATTGGTAAACTGAATATCGTATTTCATATATCGAGAGCTGCCTTAAGCGCATCCATACTGGAATAGCGTGGAGCAGAAGGATCATTCATCATTTTTCTGCCTTCCTCAATGGCAGCGGCTGTAGTATCATTTGGCACTTCCAGTTTTAATTCAAAAGGAATACCACGCTCACGGATAGCGGTTCTCAGGAACATATTTACAGCAGTTGTCATATTAAGACCAAGCTCATTGAAGATTTCCTCCGCTTGATCTTTGATTGCCTTGTCTATACGAATATTTAAGTTAGTTGTTGCCATACAGAACACCTCCATTCAAAGATAGTATACTCAAATATTCGTATAATGTCAATATATTGTCATTATATAAGATGTACAAATCTTTCTAAAAGTCACTGCTCAGAGGTTAGCTGGACATGAGAAAACCGATGGTGTAGACTAATAATAGTCAATGCCATCGGTTTTCTTATCCAAATATTCTGGACACTCTGTCAAATATATTTGCTGGTTCTTCCAGTCGCATCAAAACAAGCATGCTCATGCATTAACCAAAATGCCTGGATCCTGCTTTTTTCGGCCATGCCCTTTATGTCTTGGCCGTCCACCGGGTTTCCATCCTGTTTTTCCCTGCTGTTTGCAATCTTTTTCTGTCGGATGCTTTTGAAAAAGGACTAGATGAATTTTCATAATCACGTTTGATCTGTGCATGAAGTTTCAGGTTCTTTCACTGTTCTTCTTCCAACTTAGTAGCTGTTTCGTAGAACTTAAGGCGGAATTCTTTTGCTTTATGGGCCAATGCGGGATTCAAGCTCATCAAGTTATCAGTCTACACATCGGTTTTCTCAAGTCCAGCTAATCCCTGAACAGTAACTTGTATTGTAAAGTTGCACATTAAGGTGGGATGAAAAACTTGAAGTCCAATGTTAGAGAATGTATAATGGATTTAGACTAAAACGTGTCGTCTGCTAAAGAATTTACGGTGAAAAGCAATGCATCAGAGGTTGTTGGTATTACCAATTGATAAAAGGCAGGCGGCAGAAAAGAGGCGAAATAATGGATGTTAAAAAAATAAGAGAAAAGCTGGCAGCAGTACTCAAAGAATCAGAGAATGATACAAAGTACCGGGCGTTTCTTGATGATTACACAATGCTGCTCGATGAGGTGAAAGTTAATACTGATACAGCCAATCTTGCAATTGAAGCGGTAAAACTGGATCAAGGCAATAATTTTCTGGATATCTTTGCCGGATTGGATAAGAAACAGGTAAAAGATGCATGGAAGATCATACTTAACTGTGGAGAATTTAAAAAAATACTGACTATGGGACATTTGAATTAATGTGTTCTTTTGCTGCTTCTGCACTGGTAGGACTATTGAAAAAGTGTAGAACCTGGGATTTTGACATATCAAATATGATCCCTGATGAAAAGCTACTGGATGAATACGAACAGGAAATAGAGCTGCTGGAAAACAAGGCTGATAAAACAGATGGGGAGAATAAATACCTGCAGGAGTTATTGTTGAAGGAAAGAAAATTGATACAGTTAATTCCAGAGGATGAACATAGATGTATAATACAGCTGGCATGCTGATCGATGGAACAGCGTAGCTGGAGGTTTCCCTTTCAGAGAAATTAATTCGGAACAGGAATCTGCAGAGTCTCCGGAAAGAACTGATTATGACAGTTCTCTGCTTTCTGCCGAAAAAAGAGTAAAAGCAGTCTTTTTCATGATACAGCTGATGAAGCAACAGCAAGTGCCATTGTATTAAGACTCATGGAAAACATATGAGGATTTCCAGCAGGATTATGGAAAAAAGTGCAGACAAAAATGTGTAATAATACTGTCCACAGGAAGTGCCCATTGTAGCGAGGTGGAAATGTTATGATTATTATGTGAAAAGAAGTAAAAACAGTGAAAAAAATTGAAAGAAAATTGAAAGAAAAAATAATGCCAGGCTATTAAAAAGGGGGGGATGTTTTGTGAAAAAACAAATGTTGAAGAAGGTATATGCGATGGTATTGGCGATTACTTTGATTGGTTCGCAACAGTGTAGCAGCGTATTGGCAAATGATATAGCACAGATATATTCTGGTGTTACTCAAAATACAGAAATTCCAGATTATGATTATTGGATGGCACAAACCATCATGAATGGTATAGATAATAATGGAAATTCCTTGTACTCAACATTTCGAAGTTTTTCAGAACCGGTATATCGACAATTAGGGGAATATTTACTGGATGATAAACCTTTAGTAAGTATATCAACAGCATGGAGTATATATTTTAACAGTGAATACAGAAATCAGCTTACAAATATGCAGAAATATGTATATGAAATGTTACTTATGGATTATCTAAAGTATGATGCCTTTGGAGAAGACAAAAACAAGGAACTGACTAATAGTAAAACTGATTTCGCATTAAAAATTTATGATGCAATTGGGGAGAAACTTAATGATAAGAAAGAAAGTTATATTAACAATCTTCCGGTAAAAGAAAGTAAGGAAATATGTAGGCGGATTGAAACGATTTATGGTCTGGGAGAAGTATTAAAAGGTGTTAATGAAGGAATAAAAACAACAAAGGAACTGATTGACTGCATGTCGGAGTATCTTGCTGTTTTGAAAGTGAAAGATGATTGTGTTTCGTTATTAAAAGTTATGCAGGAACAGGTTTCGGTAGATGGGGATTTTAAGAAAGCAATCTCAGAGGTTCTTAATACAATAGATGGTACTCCCATTGATTATGAATCAAAAAAATACGGAGAATATCTTTGGAATAAAATCCTTGATGCGGGATGGTCTGCTTTGGAAGACAGTAATCCGGTTTTAGGTGCTCTTAATTGGGGAATGAATGGGTTAGATGTTTGTTTTAATTCTCAAGACCGTGCATCTAACAATTTGAAGCTGGCATTGTTGTACACTACGGACTGTTATATGCAGCAGGGAATGTTTGCGGCTGCGGACAGTTTTAGACGTGATCCAAATTCAGAAAACGGAAAAAAATTTACATATTGTTTTAATGCATATATTAGATTTCAAATGTATGCTAATAATTATGCAACAACATGGCTTAATAATTATCTTAATGGTGGGGCCGCTTCAGATATAATTAATTGGATTTATCATAAAGAAAATGTATCTACTGCTACGGAATTAATTAATATATGTAAAAGGCAAAACAAGTACAGGCAGTCTCTTATAAATAATCAATTGAAATATGCAGATATTTATTTTGCAAAATATAAAATAGCTGATGAAGAAATAATTCCGACAGCCAGACGAAATAGTATTACTGTTGATAAAGGGAAAACAAAACAGTTTGTAATTGATAATGTACTTTCAGGGGCAAAAGTTGTTTATAGTTCTTCAAACAATAAAGTAGCTTATGTGAATTCAAAAGGTGTTATAAAAGGCGTTAAAAGTGGGACCGCAACGATTACAGCTAAGGTTGTACAGAATAAAAAGACGTATTATGTGAATTTAGCTGTAAAGGTATGTGATCCACAAAAAGACTGGTATAAAAAGGTACTTAATTCAAAATCCGGAACGTATTATGTCAAATACTATGATGGTTATCAAGGAACTAAAATGGATAAAAAGAAAGTAAAGCGTAGTGATTTTACATATTATAAGTTAATTGACTTAAATAATGATGGCGTAAAAGAATTATTGCTTGCGACAGATCGTAGTGTCTTATGGGACAATAGGGTTTTACTATTGACCTATTATAATGGAAAAGTACTACCTTTAATTTGCTTTGAGGGAGCGGGGGCTCGTGGGCGTCAATTAATTAATAAAAAGACATTAATTTTGGCAAATAGTGGAAGTGATTTTTCATCTCAGATATATCTTTCGGTTGTAAAAGGAAAGTTGAAAATTTTACAGCAAACATATCGGCAGAATATGAAAAAAGGCTATCCACCTCAATATCTTTATAAAGTAAATAATAAAAAAGTTTCAGAAAGTATTTATCAGAAAGCTATTGATAAATATGGATTAAGTATAGCAAAACAAATTGAATTTAAACGTGTATGGTAACACAAAAATGGGAGGAAACAAGATTGAAAGGCAAAGTTAAGATATGGATAACTATATTAGTTATGTCATTGTTTTTTTTCTTAGGAGCAGACACAGTCAGCGCAAAATCTTTATCTGGTTTGAAGATCAATAGAAGTAATATTGAAATGGCTGTGGGAAGTTTATATCAATTAAAAGCAACCGTAAAAGCTTCAGGAAGTAAGATTATATGGAAATCAAATAACACGGATATAGTAACTGTTTCAACAACTGGAAAATTAAAGGCGAAAAAAGCTGGAAATGCAGTTATTACTGTTAAATGTCGAAATGAAGTAAAGAAATGCACAGTAAATGTTAAAATCGCTACTATAAAACAGTTAGAAGGATATTGGGAAATAGATACTGATATGACGATGAAGATAAATAAGACAAGCATGAGATGGATATACGGGTCTGCCTTTTCTCAATATGGAAGTATAATGGAGTTTAAACGAAATGGTGAATTCAGTTATGGGGTAGGCGCAGGAAATGGTGGCGCTGGAAAATTTAGCATTAAAAATAATTATATAAAATATAGAATAATAAAGTACGAAGACAATGCAGTTGAACAGAAATCGATAAAAGTAAAAAAGATTAATTCACAAAATATCCGGTTAATAATAAAAGATGGAAAATATAAAATATATTGGAAAAAGAAATCTTAGTTGCAATGATGGTGATGGAAATTGTCAAAAAAGGAGAAGAAGAATAATATATGGGTTTTATAATTTATTTTTACATTCCATTTGGGCAATGCTCCACAGGAAAGCTTTTTGGGTTATATGAAAGATGAAATCGATGTTAGCGGGTGTACGAAGGTTGGAGAGGTTAAAGCAATATTAGGCGACTGGCTGAATTATTATAATACTGAACGATATCAATGGCAATTAGCTAAATTATCGCCAGATGAGTATTAATTATACGTATATTACTACCGGAATGTATCCGTTAAATGGGATTATAAGTTATAAGGAGAACGAACAAGTATTCCCTAAAACAAATGAATAAAAATGTCCTTGACAAGAGGTCCATTTTAACTTTCTTGGTTTCACATTTTATTGCGGAATGGACGGAAAGAAAGAATTTTTCCGTTGCAGGGTAAAGACCAGCAGAAAGAGATTCCGAAGTAAAATCAAAGCGATGAAAGAATGGATAAAGGCACACAGGGATAGAACAATGCCATTGGAAATGATATTTAAAATAGTAAATGCGAAACTGCGGGGACATTACCAGTATTATGGAGTAACCGACAATACAAGGGACGTGAAGAATTTCTAAGTACAGACAAAATGGTTATTGTATAAATGTTTGAATCGGAGAAGCCAAAAGAGAAGCTACACAATAGACACTTTCTTTGATGGATTGCTTCAAACATTTTCATTGACTGAGCCGAATATTAAGGTAAGTTTGTTTTACATATAGAGTATGAAATATGAAGTGAAAAGCCGTATGCGTTAATAGCGCACGTACGGTTTTGTGTAGGGGTATGGGGAGTAATCCCCATATCTACTAGAGGGAGGTGTAAAGCGTGAATGAATATATGAGAAAATTGAAGCGGCAGCTCTTATTTGAAGGCTCTTGCGTTACGAGCAGATGCGGCCGGGGTGGCGGTGTTTACGAGTATGTACAGTGCGAATTTGCTTATAATGAGGGCAGGTTAGACGGCGGCGAGCTGTCAAAACGTAACATAATCAGTATGTTTGAGAGCGGGCTTATATGTGCAAACGAAGGCGAGATGATGTTTCGCGCTGAGGATATCATAAATACAGACAGGCACTTTGTGGCACTGCAGTATGCGATTACAGAGTGTATACATAGTCTGTCTGGCGGAGATATACAGGAGATACAGAGGCGGCTTGGAATGGGGCAGAACATACCGGGCGATGTAGAGGAACAACCCAAAACGCTTAGAGACATCGCAGCGTTCCATATAGAACAGATTAAAATCGGCGGTGACGCAAAGGTAGCCCGCATCATTGCATTTGTGCAATGCCTGCAGGCAGATATTGCTCCGTTTATTATACATGCGGAGAATAAAGAGGAGTACGAAGGGCGACTAGACAGCCCGGCACGACTGGAGCAGCTTTTCAGGGTAGAGCATCGGGTTCTGATTGTAGTATTATTTTCTCAAATAATCGGCGATTGCCTTAAATACCGATTCATATCCGGAGTCATGCAGGATATCGTGAGTTCCGGGAAAGCTTCTGATCTCCGTATCCGGGTTGTTTTCTTTGTATGCTTTATATACCTTTCGGACGCCTTTTCCAAAACCGGATACCGGATCTTTTTTTCCATACAGGAATAAAGTTGGAATGGTATTATTCGGATTTTTTAGGTTTCGGCTGGCACATTCCATGCCTTTGGAAAACTCGCAGAAAAAAGCAGGAGACACATCCTGACGAATAAGACTGTCACCAGTGTATTCCTTTCTCTTTTCATTATCTGTCAGGAGTCAGTAATTGGCTGGTCTTCCTTTGAACTTTTTGCTGTATGTACCGAACATCAGATCATAGATCTTATCAGAAGCACAGGACATCTTTCCGGTATATTTTTTCCCGATCCAGGTTCTCATTATCCTCATCAGGAAAGCGGACTGCGCACCGGTACCGATCAGGATTTCTTTTTTATAGGGAGTCAGATCAGCGTTTGTCCTTACAATGAAGGAACCCAGAGAAAATCCCAAAAGATAGATAGGCAGGTTTGGGTATTTCCGGACAACATATTCCCTTGCTGATACCATATCTTTAACTGTGTCGTTCCAGTCATTAATGTACAAACAGGATGATCTTGGTGTGGTGCTGTGTCCGTGGCTGATGATGTCATTGCCAAAGACAATGTATCCGCGGCTGGTAAAATACTTTGCAAATTCCACATATCTTCCCATATATTCTGTCATTCCATGGCAGATCTGGATCAGGCCTTTGAGATCGCCCTTATATTCCGGTGCATAGATCTCCAGGTGCATGGTGGTGTCTTTATCGTTTGATGAAATTGCTATACATATTCTTTTCACTATATTTCCTCATTTCTTATTTCTCTGTAATATGCCAGATTTTGCAAAACAGAATAGATGGTGTCAGCGATAACCTTTTCTTCTGGTCGGATTTATTTCGCCGGCAGAACCATCTTCTTGCGTGAAGCATTATATTGCTTTTTTTCAGAAAAGGAAAGTGTTTTTTTGCATACCTGGAAAAAAGTTGTTTAGGATGTTGAGGAGTCTGGTTTTCCGCGGAGAAAAGATATTATAATTTTGCGCAGACAAGCTCATAAACTGTCTTCAGAAGTTCGTCTCCCCTGCGGCATTCTGAAACAAACGAAACGACTGCGTTTTTTTTCGGAAGGATCATAGATATCTGGGAGTATTTTCCATCCGCCCGGAAAGAATTATATTCACCACGCCAGAAAAGATAACCATAGTATCCAACATCAGCTGCCTTTGTACTTTCTTCTATCCATTTCTCAGACAGTATCTGTTTTCCATTCCACTTGCCTTTGTTAAGATAAAACAGTCCAAATTTGTGAAGTTCAGAAAGGGTCAGAAATAATCCGCCGGCTCCAAAACTGTTTCCAAGTGGATCAGTCTCCCATGTAGGACGTTTTATTCCAAGTTTGGAAAAAAGTCTGGGTGTAAGGTAAGAAACCAGATCGCAGCCGGAGCGTCTTTGTACAAGAATGCCTGCCAGATAGGGGCCAACGTTATTATACACAAAATGTGTACCCGGCTTATACTTAAAGGGAATAGCCAGAGACATTTTTACCCAGTTATCTTCTTCATATAAAGGTCGTTGTTCTCCCATCAGATTGCCCTTCTCCTGTCCAAGGCACATGGTAAGAAGATCACGAACAGTTGCTTCTTTCAGGTTCTCATCTATACACTCCGGCAAGTCACCTGAAAATGCTTCTGTTAGTTTTTCATTAAGATCGATCAGCCCTTCCTGAACAGCAAAGCCAACTGCACAGGATGTGAAGCTCTTTGTTGCAGAATAAATATTCCTTCTGCATTCCGGTTCGCTGTACCACTCTGCTGCAAGTTCATTATCTTTTGAAATTTTGATTCCAAGAACATTATATTCTTTTGCTTTCTTAACAAAATCTGAAATATCCATAATATTTACACCCTTCTTGTCCTTAAATGTATTTTATTACTTTTATATTGACACAAAAATGGTGGATAAACCAGTTATTGCAGAAGGTGGTATATTACTATATTTCATCTTTAGACAAATTTCAATATTAAATATTGATTTTGTCTTTTTGTTATACCCGAATTTCAGCAAGACATTGCATCTTAATCCCTCAATATTCCCTTTTTTATCATAATTAAATCCTTCTGCTGATATTTTCATCAATGCAGTATTGGCAAATTGCTTAAGTTAATGACATTGTGTATGAACAGTAACAAAAATGTCATCAATTTTTTCGATAAAAATATATATCTTTGTCTTGCCTTGTCAATATGTGGTATACTTAAAACAGCAAAATACAGAAAGGAGAAAGTCATGGGAAACGAAGCAGGGGAATGGATCATTCATGGAGTAACATGGGATGATCCGAAATGCATCCACGATGTGGATGAAGCAGTCGAATATATCAACCGGGTTGGTTTTCTTCCTCTTTTTAAGAACGAAATTCCGGGGTTTTCTCTGGAGGAACGGACAGTGGCAGAATATTGGTGGTCTGATGATCCGGTGAGGGATCCGTGGAGATGGAGGATTGCCATTGCAAAAAAGCATGATGTTCTTTACGGGAAATTTTTTGCCAAAAAAGCCGGGTTTATTTCCAAAAAATGGCTGCCGGTATTTGCCAACTACCGCAGGGACGGCTATGATTTTGATGCTCTGTTTGAGGATGAAAAAGCACCGATCAAACATAAGAATATTATGGATCATTTTATGGAAAATGATGCAGAAATCTACTCCTACGAATTGAAAAAATTGGCTGGATTTGGAAAAGATGGCGAAAAGGGATTTGACGGAGCCATTACCAGCCTTATGATGCAGACATATCTGTGTAACTGCGACTTTCGGAAAAGGATCAATCAAAAAGGCGTGGAGTACGGCTGGGATGTGGCTGTGTATTCTTCTCCGGAACACATTTATGGATATGACCATGTTACTTCCTGTTATAAGGAAGATCCGCGGACATCCTGGGGAAAAATTGTTGATCATATGAAACAGCTTTATCCAGAAGCCGCGGATACGCAGATAAGAAAGATTCTAAAATAGGAGAGAATATGTGCAGCAGATATTATATAGATTCCGATATGATGGAGGAGATTTCCAGAGTGGTACAGAACATAGATGGGAGGATCCGGCTGACACAAGGAGATATCCGTCCGACCGATGTCGCACCGGTCATTGGACAGTCAGAACATAGACTGGAACTGGGTATGTGCAGATGGGGATATCCCCTGTCAAAAGGTAAAAATCCGGTCATCAATGCAAGGGTGGAAACCGTCATGGATAAACCTTCTTTTCAGAACGGAATCTTATATCACCGGCTGTTGATTCCGGCAGGTGGGTTCTATGAATGGAATTCCCTGAAAGAAAAGAGTACCTTTACCAGACCGGATTCCTCTGTGCTGTATATGGCAGGATTCTGTGACTGGTTTGAGAATGAACGAAGATTTGTGATCCTGACTACCACAGCGAATAATTCCATGAAAAAAATCCATGATCGCATGCCTTTAATCTTGGAAAGGGAACAAATTACAGACTGGTTTGATAATAACAAAATGCCTGTACTTCTGTACCAGACACCGACTCAGCTTAATCGACAGACGGAATATGAACAGCAGAGTCTGTTTTCATAGAAAGTGGTGAGTTTTAATGACAAAGGATGAATGGTACAAGCAACTGTTCGAGAGACTTGAAAACTCCAGATTTCGGAGCAGATTTCATCTTAAGCAGAATGATATTGATTATATTCATGAAAAAGGACTGGATACGATCCGGAAACACGCAGAGGATTTCATTACAAAACGGGAGGCTCCTGCATATATCCCCAATGATGGGAAGCAGACACCCATGCGCGGACATCCGGTATTCATCGCACAGCATGCAACTGCGACCTGCTGCCGGGAATGCATCCGCAAATGGCACAAGATACAACCCGGCCGGGAGTTGAGTCAGGTGCAGCAGGAGTATCTTGTCGATGTGATCATGACATGGATTGAGAGAGAATTGGAAAATGCACGATAAAAGGGGGCTTTAATTACATGAAAAGAAAAAGAATTTCATTCCTGACAATGCTGATGCTGGCAGTTATACTGCTGATGCCGGTATCCATTCAGGCAACTGCTAAACCAGGAGCAGTAAAGCTTACAAAAATCACGGCTGTTGATTATAACAAGATCAACATCAAGTGGAAAAAATCTTCAGATGCTACAAGCTATATTGTATATTACAAAGAAACTGGAAACAGTAAATGGATTAAGTTAAAAACGCTTGGTCGTACCAAGTCCAGCTACATCCATACATCTTCTAGGAAGTATCCAATTGTTGTAGGACAAAAATACCAGTACACTGTCAAAGCCTACAATAAGAATACGAAGAAGTATGGAAGTTATAATAAAAAAGGATTAATAACAAACACAATTCCAGCAACCGTATATGGGCTTGGTGCAGGGCTGACTGGAGACAACACCGTAAATGTCAGCTGGAATCCTGCCGGCGGTACAACGCATTATGTGGTATATCGCAAAGCAAATGATTCAGCACCGATAAAAATTGCAACAGTTTCATCCAAGTATACAAAATACGAGGATAAGAATCCTGTCGAAGGTACTACTAATACTTACTTTGTTTTTGGATACAGTAGTAAGTTTAAAGTTAAAGGTGATGGAAGCAATACAGGCGTAAGCATTAAGGTTAAGAAAAAAGTAACGCCTACCCCAGAGCCAACATCAAAACCAAGTGACGGAAACAATAATTATGGTGACAATGATGATGATTTTGACGACCCGGTAGACCCGATTGCTATGGCCTCAGAAGTATTAAGACTTACAAATATTGAAAGAGCCAAAGAAGGGGTTCAGCCTTTAAAGTATAATAAAGCACTACAGGATGCAGCTATGATAAGAGCTAAAGAGATTTCTATTGTATTTTCTCATCGAAGGCCAGACGGCACCGATAATACAACTGTCGGTAAAGAAGTTGGGGCTGCAGGAATTGGCGATGAAAACATTGCAATGGGACAAGATTCTCCAGCTTCAGTAGTCAATGATTGGTTGCATAGTCCAGGGCACAAAGCTCAAATGATGAGAGACTCTAATCAATATATGGGAGTTGGATTTTATAAGTCAGAAAACGGAGTATATTACTGGGTGCAAGAATTTACATCAATAGACCCAAATGCATCAGGAAGCATAACCTTTGATGCGAATGATGGCACTATCAACGGAAGTAAAACCTACACAATTGTAGGCACTGCTGGGACTTATGCATGGCTTTACGATGCGCCATCACAATCTGATATTATTAATATTCCTTCTCCATTAAAAGAAGGCTATACCTTTTCAGGATGGTACGATACACCTAATCCATCAAGTTCTCGTCTTCCATTAAGGCGTGTAGTTTATGGAAAAAACGGTAATACATTATACGCCAAATGGATCCCCAATAATTAATATAACACAGCAAGGAGGATTTGATTACTATGAAGAGAAAAAGTATATTTTCCAGATTACTGTTCTTGATGCTGGCCATCATGATCACTGTTACGCTTTACCAGCCAGCTCAGGCTGCTTCCGACAAATACACCGGGACCTACACGAAAACATGGTCTGTTTCAAGTAATATGACAGTCACCATCAAGCCAAGCTATTCCGTCATTGTAAATAGGGTTACCAGTACAAAAGTCCGGCTTCAGCTCGAAAAACTGGGAGTCAATGGTTCGCCTATCTATGCGACTGCTCCCATCACAGCGAAGCGTAAAGGGAACACCGTTTCTTTTAAGTGGAAAGATACATGGGGAAATTCCGGCACTGGAACATTAAAATTGTACAAAGGATATGTCAAATTGAAAGTAAAACAGACTCATAATGCCAGGTGGAATCGGAGCACTCTGGATACAGGCGGTAAATATATGAAAATCTACCGTAAGAGTGGTAATACCAAAATGTATCATATAGATTTATAAAAGCAGGGCAGAAACAGTTTTAATGTTGTTTCTGCCCTTTGTCTGGTTAATAGATTTTTGTCATTTTGGGAGTATCCATGAAATTTATTTTCTGGATCTTTCCATTAATTCGACAGCAAAATTTTACATATCTATTTCTTATCAGAAAGATTTACTTTCCATAGACACAAGAATTTTTACACCCTCACCAAAGCCGAAAGAATGTAAGTTTTTTACGCTATCTCTTTTCATACTGAACCAAAAAGAGAACCCTGTTCAGGTTCTCTTTTTTTTATTATTTATGTCTTACCAAACTGCTTGTGCCACTGAATCCCTGCATACTATTGGGATTGCCATTTCCAACTGACTCTAATGAAGACTTTTTATTTGAATATAGTCTCCATCCGTCATAATAGCCTTTTCCCAGATATATTCTGTAATAATAGCCATAGCTGGTCTTTGTCACTTTATTAATTTTGTAGGTTTTCCATGCTTTTTTTGAGCCGGGAGCGTAAAGTTTTACCGTCTTTCCAGAAAAAACATATTTGTTGTGGTAAGGAACGCCTCCTACGGTATACCAGGTTCCCTTGATCAGCTTCAGGGCTTTCTTTTCTGCTGCGCTGTTTTTCTTCAGAACCCCATCCATTCTGTTAAACTGAGTAGAATCAGTCATTGTCTGGGTTGCCGCATATACAGATGCTGATCCGGCAAAAACAGGAACGCTTAATGCCATGCACAATGCAGTTACAACTGCGATCAGTTTACTTTTCCATTTTTTCATGTTTTTGTTCTCCTTGTAATATTTCTGAGATTACTTGACTCTTATATGGAATTCATAATTAAAAGGTGACATTTTAGGATTTTCCATATTTTTGATATTGAAATATGCAGGAGTCTTAACCGGATGGTAGTACACATAGATAAACATTAAATCTTTTAAGGCTACCTTAGATCCATTTTTGATCTTCCTGCTTTCATCATTCTCTCCGCCATGCCAGTAATAAGCAACGATCTTATCAATCTTATAACCGGCAGCAGGTGCAACCTGGATTTTTGCAGTCTTACCTTTTATCTGTGCTTCAGTTCCCCAGTATCCTGCAAAATCAGAAGCATACTCTTTATTTCCAATCTTAAAGCTTTTGAATACCTGGTCAAACCGTTTGAATGTGATTCTGGATGAAAGCTTGTAGGTTTTTCCATTCTGTTTAACTTTAAAACTGATGGTCGTCTGCTCTCCATCCTTGATGCGACGACCGGGATCTTTTTTGTCGATCAATATGGCATTGTAACAGAGCCTGCCTAACTGTGCCTTTATATTTTTGTTGGAGGATCTTATCCCTGTCACTTTGGCAGAGCGGGATAAGTTCCCGATGTAGAGACTCTCCATGATAACCGTAGTGCCTGCGCTGTACTGATAATGCAGGGTTGTTGCTTTCTGACATACCGGCTTAGCAGCGGCTTCGGTCACTACCGGAATTGACGTTGCTATGAGCAGGAATGCCAGCAAGCTACATAATACAAAACGTAATTTTTTCAACTTCTTTTCCTCCTTTTTTTTATACTACAATTATACGCTTAATTTTTCAAATTTCCAGTCCTACATGCTATTTTCCTCTCAAAAATTCCTTTTTTATTTTTCCTCAAAATCTTCATATTCCTTTAAAACGAAAAACGAAAGGAGAAATTACTATGATCAATGATTTTGGAGAAAAAATCGGAGGAGCAAGAAAGGATGTTTGGAAAGAACGCGGTCTGATGGTCGAAGATCTGGATGGCATGACACAGGGAGAAAAAGAGAAGTATGTAAAAAAAGACTGTGTCTGGCCGAAAGAGGACATGAAATCCTTAGTTGCAGACGGGATCATCTGATATTTTGCAGTCTCTCTGTAATTTTCCTTTGCATTGGGAAGATGTATCGGTTTCTTCTTTCCCTCTTCCTGTTCGAATGCATTTACCCAATTATTAAAAAGTTCCGAAAATATACTTCCCATCCACGGCTCCTCCTTTTGCTCGTATTTAAGAACAAAATGATAAACAGACGAATTTTTTAATCCCTATGACATTCCTCATATTTTTGTACGAACAAAAACGAAAGGAGAGGATTCTTATGTTAGAACAATGGATCAAAGAAAATGCAAATATGAAGGATAGAGGAAGCGTAGCTGTCATTAACGATGACGTATGGATACTGCCACCCAGATGTTTTTCTAACATGCCTGGATTAAAAAAGTGATCCTTCCATACAATCTTCGAAAGATAGGAGCTTTTTCATTTGCTGGATGCAGGAGCCTGGAAGTGATCGACATTCCGCGGCAGGTTGTCCTCATTGACTATGGAGCCTTCTATGGCTGCTGCTCCTTAAAGGCGATCAACCTTCCGGACAGGGTGGTCGGGATCGGTTCGATGGCGTTTGCCGGAACTAATCTTAGTACCATTACGCTTCCCAAAAGTGTCCGGTACATAGATGACGGAGCATTTGCTGATTGCCCGAGAATCAACCAGATTTCTTTGCCAGAAAATCTCTACGACATACCGTATGAAAAACGGAGTATGATCTTTGTCTCAAATCCAGATATCATACCATCTTGCGACTAAGGATTACCATTAGTGCTCTGAGATTCCATATACATCCGCGGCTGAAACTGCTGCGGATTTTTTTATGAAAATTTTATATGAAAGCCAGAATATATCGATGTGTCCGTTTTTTTCACAGATAGATCAAATCAGATTCCGCAAATGTTTTTCAGATAATTCAGCGGTGGAAGAAAAATAATCAAAAACATCATTGAAATGACCGAGACTGTGTAATATACTTTTCTTATAAGAGACTGAGGAAAAACTTCGTATTTTATGAATATGCATTGGCAAAACAGCCGTTACATATGGAAATGAAAAATATTTGTTAAAACGGAGGAAGCACAAATGAAAAGAAAAAGGATCATTGCGGCGCTGTTAACCGGCACCATGTTATGCAGTTCTATTATGGAGCCCAGAGCGATGGATCTGTCGGACTGGTCCACAAGTTCATATGGAAGGGGGATGCAATGGAAGGAGACTGGTATATGGACGGCAAGAAAACCTCAGGAAATATGTATGAAACTTATTACAAGAAATATCATGCAAACGCTACATGGTATAGCTTTGCTCAGTCATCAAATAACAACTTAATAAGAAAAGAACTTTCAAATACCAAACAGAAATTTGGAATGTAATTTCTGTCTGGTCGTTGCAGGACATGAATCCTTTTCAAGCCTAAGTTGTATCTACCGGGCATTCTCAAGGAATTACATCAAAATAAAAAAGGGAAAACCATGAAATTAGAAGAAAGAAAACAAAACTCATTTATACAGAAATCAATATTTTTGCTGATAATAATGACATTATGGATATGTCTCGGAACAGGTTTTACGGTAAATGCAGCGCAAAGAGAAGATACAAAACTCTTGAAAATATATGACGGAAAGTCTATAGAGGCAAGTCAGATTCAGTTTAAGGCAGAGGTAGCCACTCCAGACTCTAATCGAATAGACATCTATCGTTCAGAAAAGCCGGTATCTCAAGGTGGAAAATTAGAAAAACTGGATAGTTTCAGGGTAATAGGAGACTTCTGGGAAGTCCTCGGTGACAATCTGTATATGAACTACGGGGATAATTTCAAGGTACAGTGCTATTCCCATGATACATGCGTGGAGGGAAATCTGACTTTTGTAGATACTACGGCAAAAGCCGGACATCAATATTCCTACAGACTGGTCTATGGCGACATGGTGTATGATCCGGACAGCGGAGAATATAGCGTGGAGATTGTATCAAATATCATTGATGTAAAGGCCAATCTGCAGACACCGGAGCTTTACAAGTGTTACTCCACGGACAATAAAACCGTAAATCTTTCCTGGAGCTATATCGCACAGGCAGACGGCTACAGGGTGTACCGATATGATAACGGAAAGTGGTCATTCCTGAAAAATGTCAAAAAAAGAAATGTAATCTCCACAACTGACAAAAATGTACAGGCCGGAAAGACTTATCAGTACAGAGTGCTGGCGTACAGAGTCATAAAGGGCAAAAATATTTACAGTTCCAAAAGCAAAGCCCGAAAAATCACCTTAAAAACAGCAACTGTAAAAGGTGATTATCAGTATGGCAGCGTCTACGGTCCGTATCTGGACGCGCAGCATCTGGCACAGGTCCGGAGTGTTGTCCAGAGTTTCAAGATCAATTACATCCGTAAAGGAATGTCAGACTATGACAGGGTACTGACTGCATATAATTATCTTCGCAGCAACTGCAGCTACGCTTATAAAGGTTGGCAGTATAATTATGCAAACACCGCCTGGGGTGCATTGGTATATGGAGAAGCACAATGCTCCGGATATGCCAGAGCCATGAAAGCACTCTGTGATGCAATCGGAGTAGACTGCAGATATGTACACGCAGACTCCAAGGCAAGTAACCCAAGCCATCAGTGGAATCAGGTAAGAGTTGGCGGCAAATGGTATATTCTGGATGCGCAGTCTGGCGGATTCCTGCTTGGCAGCCGGACATGGAAGAAAAAGGCAGGTATGTCATGGGATACCAAAGGATTACCAACCTGCAGCGTGACGGATTACAAAAAGTGATCAGAATGGAAAGAGACTTCAGTTAATATGACTGGAGTCTTTTTGGCATCTCAAAATACTTTTATTCTCCGCAGAAAACCACTTTTGCATATCCATTTATCCAATTTTTCCTGGGACAATGCCTCCGCGGAGGAGAAATGTTCTTAATTTTTCTTCCTATTTTTTTCATATTATCTCCAAATGAATTTCAGGAGGTTATTAACAGTTAAATATAAATTATAAAATCATATAAGTACATGTTGAGTGTTATAAGATATTAGAGTAGAATATTATTGAAAGGAGTTGATTCTTTGAGTAAATATTATTCTATACATGAATTTTCAAAAATTATAGGCGTATCTGCCCAGACATTACGAAATTGGGATGCCAATGGAAAACTTCATCCGCATCATACTACAGTAAGTGGCTATAGATATTATTCTG
>ENA-OPAO01001072-OPAO01001072.1-human-gut-metagenome-genome-assembly--contig:-NODE-1072-length-20181-cov-7.337375_pt1 | contig 20181 bp, 10 predicted proteins | sample MGYA00241054_ERZ501424 | MGnify/ENA primary metagenome ERZ501424 (study PRJEB25962, sample SAMEA2042623) | human gut metagenome | biome: human gut; feature: human-associated habitat; material: faeces...
TAAATAATGCATCTGCAGGCACTGACTTACCAAGTGTATATGAACAAGCTACTGGCTTACCACCTGAGAAATATACTGGCTGAGTTGATGATCCAGCATTAGAAGTAAGAGCAGCGGCAGATGATGCGCTACCTGCAGAAATAGCATATTTAACACTTTTTGTGGCATCAGCAGTATTGTCAACGTTGCCTAATCCAACTTCACTTTTAGTATGCGTATGTACTTTTGTAGCTTTTTCAGCTAATTTACTATTCATCTCAGTCTCGGTATAATAACGTTCATCATGATTATGAGATGCTGGTGGATAGCTGCTAGGCTTTTCAGTAACTCCAGACCATGGTACAGAAGTAGCAGTTCCGGCAGTATATACTGAATAACCAGCCTCAGAAGATAATTTGCTCTCATCAACAACATAATACATTTTTTCAGTCTTAATTACTTTTACGGTATCACCAAGCTGAATATTAGCAGTAGTAAGTTTAAAACGTGCAGTATCATCTTCAACAATAACCAGACGTTCTAATGCTCCATGGGGAAGCCTTGCAATATCAATTGTTCCAAAGAGTTTACTTGCGTTGAGAGAAGTAATAGTTGAATCATTATGATTATGCGCAGAAGGAGTATAGGTAGAAGGTTTTCCTGTAATGTTACCCCATGCGACACTACTTGCAGTCGCAGCATTTCCTGTAACATTTACCGTCAGATTATTAGTAACAGGATTATATTTAAACTTATCGCTGTATGCTCGCTTTGTCTCTGTGGTAGAGTCAGAAAACCAAACATGTCTAGCTGCATCAGCAGTACCTTCTCCAGCGGATACATTTGTAGCTGTTCCTGCAGTAGTTGCACTATCAGCAGTAGTTGCATGTTTTACACTCTTATTTGCATCGGCAGTATTATCTACATTGCCAAGCCCTACCTGAGCTTTTGTATGAGTATGCCCGGCAGGAGAGTAAGCACTTGAATTTGTATATGCAGCAGATCCTAATCCATGAATAGGAACAGTAGTTTTATTACCATCTACAGTGAGTGTGATTTTTCCGTTTTCAGTAGCTTCTGAAATAGCAACAGACTTTACGGCTTTTGCTAGAGTGATATAAGTTTTGCTTGAGCTATCCCAACGATAAATAGTATTCGTAGCAGTATTTATATAAATAGTATTTATATCTCCAACAGACGGAAATAACTTATTGGAAGCATATGGAAGTATTTCTTTATGATTAGCTATACTTGTCTTCAAATAACCAACCAGTTCTGTTAATCCAGTGAGATTAAGAAATTGTTCTTTCATTTTGCATTAGTCACATCCTTCCATTTTTATTTTTAAAATAGAAGGAGAGCATTGCAGCCCTCCTCCCAATAAAATCAATTGTATTTTTACGCAGTAAATAAACCTTTGATAGACGCACTTGGAATTGCTTCATATCCATCTCCAACAAGCCCTTTAAGAGCGGTGATATCAGATGTGTTCTTAGCAATCTTCGGTTTTTCAGTAGCAAGATCTTTTTCTACAGCAGTAATTTTGCCTTCTGCTGTCTCCATTCTGCCTTTAACAGCAGTAATATCTTCTGCATTCTTTTTATCAGCAGCTTCTAATGTAGGTAATTTCTTTTCAATAGTATCAATTCTTCCTACAGCAGCTTCAAGATCAGCAGCTTTTGCATACTGAGAAAGATCAGAGTCTGCGAGAGCTTTAGATACATACTCAGCAATATAGTTTACAATATCTTTGGATGTAGCAGATTCTGGAAGAGTACCGATAAGAGTCTTCAGCTTTGTGATATCCTCTTTATTTGTTTTGATCTGAGAATTCATTGTAGCAGCATCAGATGTATGTGTAGAAATCCAATCAGAAATCTCTTTCAGTGTATCATATGCTTCTGGAGCATCTGCGACGATTTTAGCGACTGCATCTGCAACAGCTTTCTTTACTGATCCGTTACCAGTTCCATTAAGAGTACTGATTGCTGCGGTATTAGCTGCAACACTGGATTTCAGAGCAGAATCATCATATGTGCCTGTTTTTACAGCTTCTTTAATATAAGAAACTACATCTTTAGCTTTTGCATCAGCAGGAATAGTACCAACATAAGACATTACTTCTGTTTTTGCTGTGTTAGCAGCTCCGGCTGCATCGAAATCTGTAGCTGCCTTTCCAGAATCTATCAGATTACCATTAGCATCAAGACCTGCAAGATGTCCGGAAATAGCTCCTTTTACTTTATCTGCCTTACCTGTTGGCTGAGGAATAGTAATAGTAAATGCTGCTTCATCAATAGTTACTGGAGCAGTTTTTGTGTAGAAATAAAGTGTGTATCCGTCTTCTGACTGAGATACTGTTTTAATTGAGTTTTTGACAGCCTCACTGATTTTAGAGTCGATCTGTACGTTATGCAGATTTAAAAACTCCTGAAGATTAGAAAGTGTAGCGAACTGTAATTTTGCCATAATTAATTTCCTCCTTGAAATATATTTGTTAAATCTTTAGAATCAATACCACCAAGTTTTCTATCTAAAGCAGCGTCAATATGATCATCTAAAACATCCAGAACAGTTTCTTCAATGATATTTGAAACATATTCTTTTACAGAATCAGCACTTGCAAAATTCTGTTCATTAATCCAGCTTTCAGTGACATAACGATCAGTCGTATATTCACCATCTTGCTGAATGAAATACAATGTAATAGATTTTCCTTGCATTTTTGTGATTGTTGTGCTGGAAGTATCAGCATCATGAGATACAAGATACAGAACATCGTCTGCAGAAGATTGAACAGTAGTATTGTTTCCGCCAATGATACATTGGCCTTTTACTTTATAAATACCATCATCGAGTGATGATATCTTCACAGGAACAGTAAGTGTACCTATAAGATTTACAATAGGTACGTCAAATAATTTGTTATAAGATAAGCTGTTGATATAGTCTACAACAGTGGACTTATCTTCAAGATTACCGATTATATTATCTAAAAGAGTAGAAAGCTCAGAAGACTTGACATAATTATCCAATCCGATTGTTTTCTTGACCTCTTCAATAATATGACCTTTATCTTCGTCAGTCATAGATATGTCATAAGAGAAAAGCAGTTTATCTCCAGAGAAAAACATAAGATTTGATCCGATGCATTTTACATCTGTAATCTGTTTATCTCCTTTGACATATTCTAATGTGTTGTCGATGGTCACCCACGCTATACTCTTACTGTCTTGGATGTAACAAAGTCCTGGGTATTTTAGCACCCCTCTTTGTAAAGCCTTTTCTGCAATTTGCTTAGTTGATGCAGAATACCAGGTTGGAATTAACGCCATGCTGTGATCACCTCTTCAATTTGTCATATTCATATTTTGAAATTTCTTTTATTGCATAAATGTCATTATCAGGCGGAAAATTATAGAGACCTTCAATGTGCCATCCATATTTTCCGTCTGAGCTTAAAATAGCCTGTGCTTCTGTGATATCACATAGAAGCAACAGACTATGTTTTTCCTGATATTTGATATACAGGATATGATTAAGGACATCTACGACTTCATCATTTTTGATTACTTTATAATACATGTGATATCCTCCTTATAAGAGGGGAATAGTTACCCCTCGCATGAAATTGAGAACATAAGTAAAATTCCAGAATTCTGTCCTGGATAAGAGAATCCATATGTTGCACCAGATTCATTAACCGTATACAACCAGTTTGCAACTGTAGCATTTGGAGATCTGGTCCAATAAGATTTATACTCTGCAGGAATAGAAGGTTTTGCTTTCTTTCTGGTATCATCATCTGTGAAATAAGCAATAGGAGCATTTGTTTCAGAAATATATGGTTCAGAAGTAGCAGTAGGATCAACTTCGTACAGAGATGGAACATAGAATCTGCAATTAGATACAGAAGTGTCATTAGATTTATTACCAATAGAAGAGTATACTTTTACAGGTTTGATCAGAGCTTTCCATAAAGGAGAGATTGCCTTAACCATACGAGTATTCAACCATGTATTTAATGTAGAATCAGCCCATCCACCTGCATTTGTGCTCTTATTATTATAAGGTTTTTCTGTACCAAGGAGATTAGAAGCAACAAATGTAATGTTAGCTCTCTTTGAAGCAACGTCAGACAGATAATATCCTTTAAACTTAGCCACTTCCATAGGGATTACTTCGTGGATCCATGCAGCAATATCCATACATTGTTCTTCACCAAGATCTGCGTACCAGACTTTAGCCCAATGTATAGTGCCTTTTGCAAAGTTTTCATATGCTCCATCGTCAGCTTTAGAACATCCAAATACGAGAGTGGAACTATGCTCTGGAATCCTGATCGCATTCAGAGTAGTAGAAGATACTTCTTTCCCAGTCATGTTTGAATTGTACACATAAAGCTTCTGACTTCCAGCTTCATGACGAAATACAATAATCTCTCGGTTTGTCCCAGCAGATGGAGTTATACTATCAGTATTCCATGAGAAACGAGGTTCCTGAGAATACCAAAGTCTGAATCCATTTGAACCATCACCTTGAAAACACTGAGCAAGAGTGGAGTTTACACTATTTCCTGAATCAAATTCAAAGTCAATAGCAATTGTAAAATCTCTGTCTTTTTCCATGATCTTTAATCCGGTGTCAATATAGTTTGTTCCATCAAATTTAGTCGCAGCTGAAATAACTTCATGCTCTTCAATATCGCCATAGCTATAATCAACACCAAGTTTGAAATCTAATGTATCTTTTAATGATAATGATTTTGCTTCAAGTCCCATTTTCATAAGAGTATAAAGCTCAACCTGTGTCATATTGGCCAGATCCTTACCATCAAAGTATCCATCTACATATTCACAAGTCTCATAAACAGCATTGATTGTCTTATCTCCATCGACAAATCCGGATTTATCCCAACCTTTGAATAAGTTGTACTTATAAGCTGATTCCTCAGCAGTATAAGTAGGAGTGTCACCTTCATACTTAATATAAGAACCATACTGTCCAGTAGACTCCTGCAGAGTTAATCCTTTAGAAACATATTTTACTGTATATTCACGCACTTTGCTATTGTATACAGCTTTGATAGTTCTGTCAGCGAAGATTCCAGTTAGAGATCCATCCCAGCCTTTGAATGTATAATCAAGTTTGATTGTGCTTTCTTTGGTAGGAGTAGGAATCGGATCAATTTCTCTTGTAATAGGATCAACTGCATTTGCACCTTTATCAACGTACTGGATATCAAGAACTGTATTTTCTTCATTGTCGTTGACGAATGTTACTTTGAACTGAGTGATAATTGAATCGTAGGTAATCTCTAAATCTGGCCATAATTCAGCGAATTCATCCAGCCTTTGCTGTCTCATAACAGGAATGTGTACAGTTCCCATAAGAACAGAATGTACAGAGTTATATCCGTTATCATCAATACCAGTCATTTTTGCTAATCTGTCAAGCAGAGTAGTATCGTCCAGTTCCCAATTGATGCCAGTTACACGAACTCTGGCTAATCCAGTAGCTTTATTGATAATGTCTTTTGCATCCAAAGTATTGCAGTTATCAAGAGACAGAGTAGTAAGATTTGCATAACTTGCTATAGTAAGATCGGTCAATCTATATAGGTTCTTTCCGGTAAGAGATGCGATGGCAGGAAGATGAGCAGTTTCAATCTTTCCGCCAGGAGCAAAGATAACACCTGTAATACCAGATCCTTCTGCTAGAAACTCTTCGAGATTTTTACAGTTAGAAAGGTCGATTGTCTTTTTCAGGTTTGGCAGATTCTCAAGATTCAGTCGTTCCAGAAGAACATTCTGTCCGATTGAAAAATCATTCATATTTGTATTCTGATATCCTTCAATATCAGAACCAATAAGAATGTCTGTCATTTTTACACCCTGATTGAAATTTGTATATCCTGGATAGAATGGCGCAATATCACCAATGGATTGCATCAAAGATGCATTATATACATAAACCTCTGTATCGTTCATAGCAGCAATAGGAGATTTGACTGTATAAGTCTGACCTCTCTTAGCTCTTTGACGAACAAGGTTAGAACCAAATCTTACATCAACATAAGAATCAGCATAAGGAACAATATGGAATGTACCGTCCGGTTTTACACCAGTCCAGTTTGTTGGAGTGTAACCACGGATTGTGATTACATCTGAGGTAGTAGTAGAACCTACATATTTAGATGCAATATATTTCTCCTGATATTTCTGGAACTGTCGTCTCTGCTGTTTCTTGCTTCCGTTCATCATTTCCAGATAAGAAGTCGTACCTTTATCCTCGTAAGGTCTGAAATACTTTCTTCTCATATCAGCGATCCAGAGACGTTCCGGTTTATAATTCTGAAGAGTTTCGAATTTATTTAAGATACGGTTTGCAGACCATGTAAGTTTGGCCTCCATCTGAAGGAACATACTCTGCAGATCATCAAACATGTAATCTCTGATATAACAGAACACTTTACTATCAGATGCATTAAAGACTGATTTTGTTCCAATAGTATCAGTATCTTCATATCCGTAAGTAAGAGTTAATCCACCTTCATTATCATTACCCATTGCAGTATCGTTATCATAATCCATACATAAATCCCAGTGAACCAAATCTTCTGTATGCCAGAAAGTATTTTTTGCTCTGTTATCTACCATAGTATGTCTTTCGGTAAATAAGTAATAGAAGAGTAATGAGTCTTTAATAAAGTGCTGTTCAAACTCTTTTACAAATGTTTCAGAATCAGCATTTACAACCCAAGTCAAAAGATCGTTCCAAGCCTGTCTGCCAGCCCGAATTTCTTCTTCTGTACAATTTGGATTCTGATATCTCATTTCGAATGAAGTATCTCCACCCCATTCTTCATTTGATAAGTCATCAGATAAGAAACGGCACTGAGGATCAGTATTATTTGACACTTCAACAATGAATTCTTTGTGATTCTCTGGATCCATTCCCTGTGCAACTGTATTCTTCTTACTGTTACCAATATCACCTGTAGCATAGAAGTGCCACTGACCATCTTTGAACTCTACAGCATTATCTACATCTGTTTCTTTTAAGAATACAACACAAGGATAGAACTGCATAGTATCACGTACACGAGGATCTTTCTTTCTAGCAGGACGGATATATGGGTTGAATTCCTGATATTCTCCTTGAAGACCTGCATTATTGATATTCTCAGAAGAAGCAATATTTACTTTGACATTGAAATAGTTGATTCCAATAGCATTTTCATCCATAGAATAAACATCGGCAGTTGTATCATCTGCGAATGTAAATCCATTCTTACAGTTAAGTTCCAGATTTCGACCAGAATCACCATAATATTCAGAAGAGGTTCCCTGTCCATTATGAATACCATCACGAGAGATCCAGTTATCAACAGGACGACCATTCTTATAGATCTGCTGTACAGATGTAAATGGTACTTTATTTTTCTTACCAGTTGTAAATACTGGTACTTCCAGTTTAATGATTCTCAAGTCTGGACATTTTTCGGCCAGTACATCAGGATCAAGTCCACCAGAAGAATCAAGAATATCATTGCGGTTATATCGGTTGATAATTTCATTTGCATTTTTTGCATCAGCAATGAAGTTATCCAGAATCTCATCATCAGTGAGGTTCATTGTATAAGCTTTTATTCTGTATACAATAACGTCGCAGTCATCAGAACCGATTGTAATACCTACAGGATTTGTCTGCGTGAAACTATCAGAAGTGGCATACAGTTTTACTCTTGTAGGAATGCCATCAACCCACATAACCATTTCTGTATATTCACTGTCCGGCAGAATATTAAATTCCAGCTCCATATAGTAATCTTCACAATATGGGACAGAGATTTCGTTCTGTTCAGATTTCAGTGTTGCTTCCTGAGCTTTTACAGTATAACCAAGATTATCTGCAAAACAGGAGAGTACTTGAGCTTCATAGTTCTTTACATTTGTACATTTATAAATGAATTTAAAGTTCTTGCCAGTTTTCTTTGCATCATCAGCAAATAACTGATATGGGATAGTAGCAGCAGTTCCTGCTTTTACGCAGAAATAAGTATCTCCATCTTCATCGACCTGATAACCACCATTTGTTGTATCAAAGTTATCTGACACTTCAATTGTAAGATTATCATTGATCTTCAGCCAGTCAGCTTCACCATTGTTTTTACCAGATGGATTAAAGTCAAATGCAAGGTTTGTAGTTACCGGAGATACATTGATATCCAGTTTCTCAATAGTAGCAGTAAGAATCTTTGTGATTCTACGGCAACTGATAGTAAGAGACTGTTTGCCTATTGCGGTAGACTTGTAGCTCCAGATCTGAGCAGTTCTTCCAACAGTAAGAGTAGAAGCAACTTTGCCATTAACAGAGAGTTTTACAGTAGCAGGATTATGTTCTGGATCATATACAACATATTTGATGCTTGTTGTATTGTACTGTTTTGCAGTAAATTCAACCATAGAACATCCAATAATAGGAGTAGTATTTCCTTGTTCAACCCAGATAATATCTTTATATACTGACTCAGAAGTTACGTCCTGATTATTGATACTTGCAGTCATATACACTTTTAGAAGGTGAGCACCATGACTCTGTTTTGCCAGAGTATAAGTCATCTGTCTACCAGAAGCAGTTGTTTCAACTCCTGCAATTTCTTTTCCATCAAGAACAAAATGTACAGTCTTATTAATATCACCATATGGAGTATATCTGAATGTTACCTCGTCTGAATAGAAGAGTGTATCATCAAAAATACTCTCAATTTTAAAGTCAACAATTGTAATGGTCCAAGTCTTAGTAGCGATTGTACCAAAACTGTCAGTGATAGAAAGTCTGATAGAGTTTGCACCATTTTTCAGATATTGTGTAATATCAAAACTATTCTTACCCTGAGCAGCCACAGTAGTAGCAACTGTTGTACTTCCGACACGCCATGTAGCAGTACCATTACCGGTTGTATCTCCTGTATTATCTACAGAGGTAAAGTTATACTCGATCACTGCAGAGTTTCCTGCTAAGAAGATCGCATCAGAACTTGTAATTCTCTCGATTGTGACCGTAGTAGTGTCAGATGGTCCAGAGCCACCAGTGATTGTAAACTGTTTCTTAATTACATCATCTTCATACAGAGTAAAAACATTTTCTTCATAAGAAACGTCATACTCATGACCTGTATTTTTACCTAAATCCTTAATAGATTCATTGATCGCAGTAATGTCACTATTGATGGATTCAAACTGAGAATCATAACCAGAAACATTCTGCTTCAGAATATCTACCGTATTTTTGGTTTCTGTAGTAGTAGCAGAAATTGTTTCGTTAGATTCTTTTAATCCAGCTACATCTGTTTTCAGACCTGAAATATCAGTTGTATTTGTTTCAACTTTGCCTGCCAGGTCATCTTTTGCAGTCTCAAGAGCAGACACACGATCTACAACAGGAGAGAGCTTTTCATCTGTACTCTTAGAAATGTCCTCTTTAAGAGCAGAAGTCCATGCGGCAGACGGTTCAATAGAACTAAGTTCTACAGTCTGGATCTCTGTTTCTCCATTCTTGAATACGAGAGAACCTTTGCCATTCACTACAGAATATTCAACAACAAGATTTGAAAGACTGTTAATAGTGATTTCACCAATCTGTTCTTCTTTATCTTTAAATACAAGATGTCCAGAAGTATTATCATATTCAATTTTCAGATTTTTCAGACTATCAATACCTGAGATAGCAGTGTTCAGTTCCTCAACAGTCTGGTCAATCTCTGTTTTTGTATAGTAATCTTTTAGAGAAGCAGCTACAGTCTGATTTAAATTTGCTGTTACAGAAGCGGTTACATCTGCTTTTATATCATCTACATTAATAGAAGCAGCAGACTCTTTAGCTTCATCAGCATACTGTTTTGCTTCGGCTACATGACCAAGAATCATATTTACAAAACTTGTATACCAATCTTCAGAAGGTTCAATGATTCCGTCATAATTTAATCCTTGAAGAACAGTAAACTTACCATTTGGTCTGGTTCTCCAAATATAATTGTTTCCTTTTTCATTTACGCCAGTAGCCATAATTTCAAAAATTATATCTCCGGCATTTGCTGTAACAGCAGCATCAATCAACCAACCAAATCGAATATAAGTATTATTGGAAGCTACATTGATAACTGTCGCTACTTTACCCTTTTTCTCAGCTACAGATTCATACCTTATCTGGATGAGCATATCCATAAGATCCATACCATCCCAATATCTTGGAATCCTAAATGGCATATACTGGCTGTTTTCTTCCTGCATGATATTAATCTGTGTAGCATCAACGGCAATATTTTTTAAGTTATCCACTGTTGAATATGCATTGTCTTGATATTTGGTATATACTTCATAACGACCATCAGTACATAATGTATATTCCTCAGTGTCTACGGCTAACTCAGCACTCAAAGTCATTGCCGAATTAGCCGCAGCAGCAATTTTAGAATCTTTAAATGACATATCATGACTCCTTTACTTTAATAATTTATCCAGGTCAACAACCTGATCAAGATGGACAACTCCATCCTGTGTTCCATCAGGATCTTTACCTGTCATATCTTCGGCTACCATAGCAGAAAGATTTTTTACAACGATACCATCTCCGGTGTCATCACCGTTTCTGTCTGTCAGCGTAATCTTTCTTCCATCTGTATCCAGACGAATATCTTTTACCATACCTTCATAAGCAGCTTTGTTCTGAGCATCTAAATCTTTAATCATTCCTTCCATAACAAGAAGTCTCTGATCAATTTCAGTAAACATTTCTGAAGGTTCATATTTATCAAATTGTACAAGTGGAGTAATATGAATAACACCTGATGTGGTTTTTCGAATATAAGAAGTGTACGTTCCGTCTTCATTAGCAACAAGTTTTAAGAACGTGAAAGATACTTCGATATCCCCGGCTTCAGCAGTAAGTGCTGCATCGACAGGGATTAAATACTGGATATAATTCTGTTCATATTCAAGATTATTTATAATAAGTTGTGTCATTTTAATTTTGTCTGACACTGGGAGCTTATACTTCATATAAACAGTTGTATCTGACATATCAATCTGTTCCCGGTACATTTTATTTGTTACAATCTGAATCTTATCTACATAATTGCTTCTTTCCACAATTGATTCTTTGACTGTTGTTACAACAGTATTTTCATCTGTAATTTTTAGTGTATACATAACTGCCTCCTTCCTTATTTAGTCTGAGTTTTTTCTAAAGCTTCAATTCTAGTCTGTAGTGACTTAATAGTTTCTTGCAGTGTTGTGACTGATGAATTCGCATTATCAGCACTTTTCTTGATCTCAGCAGTATTCTGAGTCAAAGTAGTAATATTGTTCTGTATTGTTTCGATATTATTGGTCATGCTAAGTAATGATGTATTGATCTGTTCAATTGAAGTGTTAGAAGAAGAATCTGCAGACTGCAGATCAGAGATAGATTTCTGTACGGCAGTCATAGATTCTTTCAATTTATCCACATCAGCTCCCAGCTGAGTAAGTTTTCTTCCAACAACAAGGGCATCAGCGAATGCACCCTGTTTAGATAATGTCATATCTGATTCAGGGAGATTAGCCAGATAATTGTAATCATACTTAACAACACCAACAGAGGTTTGAATTCCCTGAATATATGTTGCCATTATTACTCACCTTTTTCTACAAATTCATATAGTACTGTCATATCAAGCATAGACAGTTTGTCTTCATTAGATTTAAGCATTTTCTTGAGAGATTCCTCTGGGATCATCTCAACATCAAGTTCACATGTTTTATCATAAATTTTCTGCAGACCTTCTTGAATTTCAGGGATGATTTTATCTTTTATGTCATCATTAAGAGCACGATTTCCTGTTTCATTACCGTTTTCGTCAACAATAGGATGTGAGTTTTCCTCTGTAAAATAAGAATCAACTAACTCCTGCTCGACCTCTGAGATTTTATCTACCTGCGCCTTAAGAGTCTTCAGGTTCATTGTATTCGCCCAGAATACATCAACATCTCCTGCGATTAAATCCGCACGACTCTTCATAGAATTTAATGTTTTATACATTGCCATAATGTCTGCATTTACAATAGTTTTTTTCATAATCCTTGTACTCCTTTTATATTAATATGTAACTTTATTTTCTCTGACGAGTTCTTCAATAGCATCATTTAGATATGCTTCAAAGTCAGAATATAATGTTTCGATAGCCGCTTTAGAATCTTCTGTAATCAAAGCCTTAGCTTTATCAATAGCCATCTGTTTAGCAGTTTTCTGAGCTTCTGCATCAAACTTACCTTCCTTCTTCAAAGCATCTACATAAGTCTGATTAACTGTGAGCACTGCTTTACTAATAGCATCAGTAGCAGCGTCTATATATTTTACGAGCTGATCATTCTCCAAGTTCTTTTCCTGTTCTTTAATCTTTACTTTTAGGAAGAGGATTCCATAAGTAATAAGAAGTGGAAGAATACCAGTAATGATCAGATATAATACGTCCTGAATACCCTGTTTGATGTCCATAGTCATACCTCCATTCATCCTACAGCCTCATCTTTAGATACATGATCGAAGACTGGCTTTTCTTGTGCTTCTAAATTGCACATTGCAGTATCATAGGTAATACCTCCGACCTGGTTTTCTTTACTAGCTTTGGCATAGTATCCTAAAATTGTGGGAATCAATGCTGCCGGAATACCTATGAGCGCATACATATAACTCGTATCTCCGGTGAGACTTATCATATGTTCGCTAAACCAAAGAATCTGTAAGCAGATAGCAAAGACTACAAACACAATAAGCTTACTTGTATTTGGTTTTTTAAAATTGAATCTTTTAACTTTTGCTGCTTTCAGATTTCGTTTCATTTCAATCTGCCGATTTTGGGCTTTAATTTTCTTTAATTCAAGTTCATATTCTCGATTGGTCATATTTCACCTTCTCAAATAAAATTAAATAAAACAGACCATAGTATCATGCTATAGCCTGTTTAAGAGTTTCTATTTCTTGTTTAAGAGTTTCTATTGTGGATAGAGCAGTAGTAAGAGATTTCTCCAAGTCGTCAATACGATGGTGAGCTTTTTGAGTCATATGAGTGTTGAGAGAAATAATGTGTCCATATCTAAAAGAATATTCTTCCAAATCTCCTGCTTTATTTGGTTTGTCCAATTTATCTTTACACAAAAAAGAATAGTCATTTATATCAAAACCTAGATTATTCATAATTGTTTCAGTTTCTCTTGCACCAAAACCAATTTGAATTCTATCATGATGATCTTCTATATCAAAGTTCTTTAATTTATATGAAATTGGTTTTAAATTCATATATAACATTTCTAAATCTGGTTGTTCATCTAAATATTTGATATTATCTTTTAAATGCTCATCTGATGTTTGAATTGTAGTATTTGTAGCATACACATCTACCCATTTATAACTACCCGCATGTCCAAGGTGAAATGTATTTCTTAGTGGAGAAAAACTTCTTGGTCTATCAGTAACCATTCCAACTTCACAATCGCCAGATGACAATGAAGAGCCAGGCTCACCTGGTGGTCCTTGCGGTCCAGGCTCTCCTTGATATCCTCTCGGACCACGAGTACCATCTTTACCATTGGTTCCGTCTTTTCCTCTAGGTATATTAAATGAAAACGATAGTGTTTTTTTATCTGAACTTAAATCAACAGACGCAGATGCAGAGTTAGATGAAGATACAGATGTAGCAGAGGCTGTAGCAGATGTAATAGAAGAACCCCCACTTCCGCCCCAAGTTGTATGTACTGTAGAATCTGAACCAAGAACAATTCTATCTACATATAAAGTTCTAAAATGACATTTATCGGTTCCAAGATTTACACGACTATAAACATTAGAACCAGAATTTTTTCCACTTCCTTCATCTGCCGTACCATTATAAATTGGACGAATTGAAATTGCCGCAGAAGTAGAAGCTGTATTCCCATGATCATAAAATTCAACACCATTTTTTCTAGCATTTGATAAAATACCAGTAAATAGTAAGTCTTTACTAAATACTTGATTCCATTTGTTGTTTGATACCCCAAGATTAATTTTTTCATCATAAGTACTATCGTCATAATTACCAGGCATCAAGCAACATCCATTGGAAGTTGATCTTAACTGAACCGCAGCTATATTATAACTGGATAGAGATTGAGATTCGAGAACAACTGCTGATGTTGTATCTCCTGTTTCACATTTAACTCTTGATATTACAGATGCGGAAGTGACTGCACACATTGACGCTTCACGATTAACATGATTATTTAACGTATAAGTTAAAAAATTTAAATATGCTTTATCTTGTGTTCCAATTTTGAAATCTATAATATCTTTTGATGGATTCCATTCGTAAGTTGACGTATCACACCAAATAACTTTTGCATTTTTTGTTTGAGTTCCGTTATATATATAATAAGTATCCTGAGCATAAATAGAAGTTGCAGTAATATCACCAGTAAAACTCCCTGTTGCACCAGAAAGTTCTCCTTTAAAACTACCTCTCGCAGCTTTTAATTCTCCAGAAAAGCTACCTGTTGCTGCAACTAATTCACCAGAAAAACTTCCGGTAGCAGCTGATAGTTTACCACCAAAAGTTGCATTCCCTTGATTATCTATATTTAACTGATTGCCAAGTTTTAAACCATCTGGATTCAAACTTATGGATCCATCTCTGTTACTTAATGAATTTGCAGATATATTCCAACCGCCAATAGTTCCTCCATCAGCGTAAATAGTTCCTGAAAATGTACCAGAGTTAGCATAAAGTTTACCATTTGGATCAACTCTGAAATTCCCACCACCAAGAGCAATTCCGTCTGTACCAATATACACATTTTTATCTTTTGATATTGATGTTGGTTGTTCAGGAAAGGTATCCATACCAGAATATAGTTTTCCCGCTTCAATATGGAAACCGCCAATACCACCAATATAACCTTTATTAGCTATAATGGTTCCCTCAACAGTGCTGTCACCACGAATATAAGCATTACCATTAGAATCAACAGCAAAATTTTCACCTTTAATAGCACCGTTCTCTGATAAATCAAACCAGATACCTTTAAGTGAATAATTAGATGTCAGATCATCTTCAAATATTTTTGATCTGATTGCATCAACTTTAATAGAATTAGCAGTAATAGTATTGGTTTCAATAATACCACCGTCGATTTTAGTTTTACCTGGTCCAGTGTGTGTATTCATTGCAGTGATAATACCATTAATGTCAATGGTGCTGGCATCAATGCTAATATGGTCAGAAATCATCTGAATAAATTTATCAGTAACTGTGAACTCAGACTCTTTGTCACCAGTTACCATAAAACTGATTTTATCTGCATTCTGAGTAATAGAAGAGGTGTTTGCTTTAATTTTTTCTTGAGCTTCAGAAAGATCTGTTTGCATACTGCTTACAGTAGATGTAATCCCAGAAACATTTTGTTTGATATCAGAAAAATCTGTTCGGATAGATTCTTGATCTTTAAGATATTGAGTATTACTAACCTTAGTTTCGATTTGTCCGGTCAGAGTATCTGTAACATTCTTAATCTGCTTTGTGTAGTCATCTGTAATAGTCGTTTTTTCTATTCCCCACCATTGATTTCCTTTGCCATCATAAATATTAGTGATGTCAATACCACCTTGTTCATTTGGTTCTATGATTTGGAACCCAAGTTTGTCTTTGGTAATGGTGGCGTTATTAATCATGTCTCCAAGAATTGTATTATCTGGGATACCTGTCTGGGTAATACCATTTTCATCAAATAAAGCGGCTCTATCTCCATTTTTAACAATAAAGTTGAAATCCCCTTTACCATCCATACCAATCTGCACACGAACATTTCCTTTGGAATCATAAAACTGTTGGGTGCTTTCTTGAAATGCAATAGTAGGTTTATTGTCTTTAGAGATAAGTACAATTTGATTTGCAAGAGCATTTTGAGCCATTAAATCTCCAACTGCAATTTTCTTTGCGATGAGATTAGTAATAACAGCCTGATCAATTTCTGCATTTTCTACAGTAAGATGAATTGTATGTAATTCTCCAACTCCTGCATGACCTGCAAGAAGATTTTTTACATTAATCATATCAGCATTAATCTGGTTAGATTCTATAATCTTAGCTGACAGCTTTTCAATATTTGCCTGTTCCGCTTCGAGAATACGAGTTGTGATCTTATCTGCGGAAATAAGTTTTACATCGAGATATTTCATGAAAGCAGTATCAACAGTAAGCTTATCAAATACACCTTCTTTTGCTTTCACGAGTTCTGCAATAATTGTATCAGCGGTAATGGTTCCGCCAGACCCGGTTCCTCCGGATCCGGATCCTCCTGTGACAGTTCCACCTAACATTGAATTGAATAGAGGATTTGAAAAGATTTGTTTAATAGCTTCTGATGTGATGACATAATCAGAAGTAGAAGATTTGTTGACTGAGTTAACACGACCACCGGTTCTGTCAGAGGTCTGATTTAATGCATTTGTTAAAAATTCGTTATCATTTGTTAATTTTGATTTATATTGGACCATGTTGGAAAAAGTAACTTCCATAGTTTCATCCATATCACAAGGATTATATCTGATTTCTACAACACGAAGTTTTACATATCGTGTATCAGATAGTCCTAATCGAACAAAATCATTTACTGCAAGCTGATCATGATATTCTCTGAATTCTGGAAGAGCATAAATATTTCCAATTTCATCTGTATAAGTATATTGTGGATGAGATTCTACATACAATTCTTCTACAGCATCTTTATATAATGTAATCGCTTTATCGACTGCATCAACTGTACTATCAAGAGTCGTAATAATAATATTTTCATTTGAATAAGTTGCTTGATTATACAGGCTCTTAATAATATACGTTTCCTTATCTGTAAACGCTGGATATTTTTCCTGTACCTTACCAAAATTTTCCATTAAAACATCTTTGGCAATCTGGTTTCGTTTTTCTTGAATTTCAGGTTTCTTAGCTGCATCATATTCAGCTTGACGTTCCTTTAATGCAGTTTCAGCCTGATCTTTTAAATTCAAATAATCCAGATATTTCTGATGCATTTGAGTGAAATATGCCTCTTCGTATCCAGAAAGAGGATTATATCCGTCTGCATATCCATTCTTTTTTAGTTCCTTGATACACGAATCATATATAGCAATTTTAGTTTTTAATTCTGCAATACCGTATAATTTCCAATCTGTTTCATACGCTTTCATGATTGTTTCAGACTGAGTAAAGTATCCAAATTGAGATGGGGCATCTCCCATTTCAAGCTGCATACCACAGACAGTAAAGTCAGAACTTCCTGTAAATGCCACATCAATAAGATGTGATGTTAGATTGAAAGAAGTATAAACTCTGGTCCAAGAAGATGTGATGTTATAAGAAATATTCTTTCTGTCCTCTCCGGTGTTATTATAACCAAGATAAAATGTACCGGATCCTTTTACAAAACAACTAAGAGTATATCTCTGAGATGGTTCGATACTGATATTGTGTTGATAGATACCACCATCTGTACCGGTTATTTTAACTCCACGAGTAATTCCGTATGCAGGTGCGTCATTAATTTGTACTGTTTGGAACGAAGAAGTTCCGGAACCTACCATATACCAATCTTGACCTAATACAACTGGATTTACACATGAGATGATGTTTCCCTTACCGAAACCCTCTATAGTTTCGTCTTGAGCTTGTAACGCAGCCACAATGGATGGAAGAGTATAGTTCATGATTGATTCGTACATAGGCCAATCGGATGAATTTTTCAAATCTTCAAGATCAAAATTTCCTTCTTCATCAACATGAATAGACTCAAAACCTTTGATTATAGCCATGTTTGAATCATATGCATCTTTTAGATCTTCAACTTTTTGTCCGAACCAATTTGTCTGAGCAGTATCAATAGGGACTCTATTCATCAATTCAGCAAGAATGTCAAGATTTTTATTATACTCCCTAGATAAATTACAGTATTCATCTCTTCTTGATTCTATATATTTTTGCCAAGCTGTATATTTTTCTTGTAGGATGATGTTCATATATGGTTCACGACAAAAATGAGAACAATCTGTAATGACAGAGTTTCCAAAATTTGCGAGATCGATATTGTAATCGTCAAGTCCATCAACATAAAATTGTGTTACCAAACTGTCGTCTCTTGATATTGTTACGCTATCTTGAATATTACGAAAACCAAGTACTACATTTGTATCTTTACCTAAACTATCCGGCTTATATACATTAATTAATAAATTTTCGGTATCAAATTCAAAAACACATTTATATGCAGGAGCAGCAGTTTGGGTGAAAAACGCATATACATTTTGATCGTCCACATCGAAATTACAAATTTCATTCGGAAGTAATACCTTATCATCATCCGGAGTGATGTTATCTACATATCCGATCTTCCATCCAGGTACATCCGCATGTTTCAGCACAATATGTAGAAAACTTAGGTCTTCATTTTCTGGATTATAAAATTTAATTTGATAAAACTTATTAATATCATGATTTTTTTGGTACATCATTTCATAAGAATCTTCTTCACCCATGTTAATTTTAAAATTTTTTAGTTTATATTGAGTAAGAGAGATTTCATATGATTCGGCGGTAATATCCTTTGTACATTGTGTTCCGTCATTTGTCTCTGTTGGAGGATCCATAATTTTATACCAGATTCCGTCACAATACAATTCCATCATTTCATCGAGTTCTTCATATCCCTGAGATTCTACGCCATCTACATATTTATCAACTGTAAAAGTTAATTCTGCAGTATTATTAGTTCTTAACGTAACAGAAACAGTAGAAGTATCAATTCCACCTAATGCACAAAAGAATCGTTTTCCAGGTTTAGCCAAATAAATGATTGCAGATTCTGTATTTCCATAAATATCATAATTATGAATCATTCTCATGCAAAGGCACCAACCTTTCGTGGTTCTCTATATGAGATTTCAAATGTCGCGTCGCCTGTAAATTCAAATATATTTTCTCCATAAGCAAGACGAGGCCAATAAATGTCATCTATATCCTCAATCCCTAAATCTTCAAATGAAACAATTGACTTTGTGATGTCGTAGATTTTTAAATTTCTACAATCTATATAGAAATCATCACTTTTTAATGCATTAATTTTCATTGTTCTACCATTATCGGTTTTATTCTTTATAGTAATTATCCCATGAGATTTTGGAGAAACTTTAATTGTGGGGTATACATAATCTTCCCAACAATCAGAATTGTTCTGAATAGAATATTCTCTAGGAAGAGTAGAAGAGGAAGTTGTTTTACATAAAATAAGAGGAGTATATCCCCATTGACTATCACAAGTTACTGTGTATGTTAGTTCATATGGAAGAGATGCATGTTCTGTAGATACCTCTGTAATTGTAGCAAAAAATTCGATTTCTTCTGAAAAATAATCGTCTCCAATAAATTTAAGAAGCCTTGGATATTGAGGGGATGTTAACCATGCATTAATGATTCTAATATTATTTGAAGTTAAATAATCAGAATCATTTGGAATAATAATTCCATTTTTTATATCAGCTGTATAATTCATAGAAAATTTTAAAATTCCATTATCTAAATATGGAATATATGTTGGATCGTATTTTAAAATTCCATTTTTTAATTCTGGAACTACATTTTTGTTTCTGCATGGATTTCTCATTACGCCCATTTTGAATGAATAATTATCACCATATAATGTTCCGAACTGATTTTCTTTTGGTCGATATTTATTCTTTTCTCCTAATTGCAAAGAACGATTTACAAGAGTATCATTTTCTTCTATTCTAGTCACAATCAATCCATATTCATCAGAAGTATGACCATTAAATTCAAATTGTAGCATTTTTTCACCTCTTTCATATATTTTAATATTAAAAGAGCTGTCTTAAAGACAGCCCTTTTAAATTAGCGAACTTTTTTCCAGTCACGTTTATTACGTTCAGTGATAATATCACCAATTTGATAAGCAAGTTTCTTAATATCTTGCTCATTATTGATTTTATCAACATTGATTGTAATATTACACTCACTATTCACACTTGTATCATTTGAAGACGATGGTAGAATAGTGGTAATTGGTTTCGCCATTCTAGCATTAAATTCATTCAGAGTAGCAACTGTAGGTTTCAGTTGAT
>ENA-OPAO01001125-OPAO01001125.1-human-gut-metagenome-genome-assembly--contig:-NODE-1125-length-19697-cov-2.898177_pt1 | contig 19697 bp, 16 predicted proteins | sample MGYA00241054_ERZ501424 | MGnify/ENA primary metagenome ERZ501424 (study PRJEB25962, sample SAMEA2042623) | human gut metagenome | biome: human gut; feature: human-associated habitat; material: faeces...
GCCGTTGGTGGTGGCGTTGACGCAGGCGAAGGGCCTGTCGATCGTGCACGAAACGGTGTATGAGAATCGTTTCGGTTTCACGAAGCCACTGGTGCAGATGGGTGCCACGATTCAGCTGTATCGCGAATGCCTCGGATCGCTGCCATGCCGTTTCCAGCAGCGCAATTACAAGCATTCCGCGGTTATTTTCGGACCGACCCCGCTGACCGGCCGCGATATTGACGTGCCGGATCTGCGTGGCGGCTTCAGCCATCTGATTGCCGCGTTGGCGGCAAAGGGCCCGTCCAATGTGCAGGGCATTTCGCTGATTGACCGCGGTTATGCCGATTTCCGTGGCAAGCTCGAAGCTCTCGGCGCAGATTTCGACTGATTTGTTGCTTGATTTATCGCTGATATAGCTTGATTGGCTTGGTAAGGCCGGTGTTCACAACAGTGGGCACCGGCTTTTTGCTTACATATTGCCGTTGCTCGTTCTCAAAAGCTTAGTAATTCAGTGTATAAATTATTGAACTTAATTTAGGGGGTTATGGCGCATAATAGTGATGCAAAAGTTTTATTGTTTTTGAAAATAATGTCGATTTTCGGCAGAGATTCTTTCGGAATAGCATTATGATTGTCGATATCGAATGGCGTTTGCAACGAGGTGAACAGCCGAAGATATAAGGGTTTCCCTCATCGTTATTGTGTTTACTGCATGTCCAGACGGATTCTAGGGATAGTCGCAACATCTTCGTCGTCAATCGTCCTCCAGCCTATCCACCAGTTCCGCCTTTTCGTATATTCCGTGTTTTTGTATTTCGTGTGTGCGTCGTGCATGAGCGCAATCGTTCCAACCAAGCGGAATGGGTGGTGGCAGAATGGAACGCATGGCATCCAAAGGAAAACCGTCGCCGCGCTCCGCAGTGAAGCCGCTGAGTGACGAGCAAGTCGCAAAACTCGCGCAGAAGCATCATCTTGTAGACCCGACCCACGATTTCCCGACCGGTCCGCGCAAAGCCAACACCGCGGAAATCGAAGCGCAGAACCCCAAAGCCACGCATCGCCTGCTGACCGGCTGCGACGTGGTGCTGCGCAATCACAGCAAAGTGAAGGCCTGGGGCTTGGAACACGTGCCGGAAACCGGCCCGTTCATCACCGCCGCCACGCATGTGACCATGTACGACGTGTTCGTGCCGATGGTGTCGCTGTTCCATCAGGGCCGCCGTCCGCGCTACATGGCCAAGGCGGAAATGGCCAAATGGCCGCTGATCGGCAAATGGTTCCAGCTGGTCGGCATGCAGCCGGTGCAGCGCCGCGCGGGCAAGGCCAAAGCCATCGAGGAAACGTCCGTGGAAATCCTCACCTCCGGCCGTCCACTGACCGTATGGCCGGAGGGCACCGTGACGCGCGACCCGCAGAAGTGGCCGATGAGCATGAAAAACGGCGTGGGCGTGATCGCCCTCGAATCCTCACGCCGACTCGGCTGCCAGGTGCCGCTGTACTGTGCCGTGACCTGGGGCGCGGCCAGCATCAACCACTGGTGGCCGTGGCCGCGCAAGAACGTGGTGATGTGCTACGACGAGGCGCTCGACTACGCGGACCTGCTTGACGGCTGCGATTCCTGGGGAGACGAAGTGCCGACGGACCGCGCCGACGAACTGACCCGCCGCATCCGCGTGCGCATGACCGAAATCATGGCCGAAATCCGCGGCGAACAGGCACCTGACGGCTACTGGGACTACCGCACCATGAGTCGCGTGAAAGACTGATTTTCCCCCACACACCCGTTCCGGCGGCGAACAAAATACGCGTGCGACCGGAACACGCGGCCGGTGTGCGTAGCCGGCGGTAGCATAAGACAACGTCGATTGAAAGCGGCGGCCGATGTGGCATACGCTCGACCGTAAAAAGCAATCCAAATAATCCAAGGAGCAAAATTCATGGCGAATGTGACGGTACTGGGCGCTGGCGCTTGGGGAACGGCCTTCGGTCAAGTGCTTGCCGACGCGGGCAACAACGTGACCATGTGGGCCATCGAACCGGAAATCGTGGAAGGTATTCGTGACCATCACCACAACGGTGTGCGCCTGCCCAGCGTGGAAATGCTGCCCAGCAACATGACCGCCACCGGAGACCGCGCCGAAGCCGTGGCCAACGCCGACATCGTCATCGTGGCCATCGCCGCGCAGTTCGCACGCGTGGCACTGACCGAATTCAAGGGACTCATCCCCGAGACCGCGCTCGTGGCCTCCCTGATGAAAGGCATCGAACGCACCACCGGCAAGCGCATGGACGAAGTCGTCATGGAAACGCTCGACCTGCCGGCGGAACGTTTCGCCGCCATTTCCGGACCGAACCTGAGCAGGCAGATCGCCGACCGCGAGCCGGCCGCAACCGTGGTCGCCTGCGAAAATCTCGACAACGCGCGCAAAATCGCCACCGCCTGCACCACCGACTACTTCCGTGCGTTCGTGACGCGCGACGTGATCGGCCTGGAAATGTGCGGATCCCTCAAGAACGTGGTGGCGCTCGCCGTGGGCATGGCCCGTGGCGCAGGCTACGGCGAGAACACCGCGGCCATGATCGAAACCCGCGGCCTTGCCGAACTGACCGCGCTGGGCGAGGCGGCCGGAGCCGATCCGAAGACCTTCGCCGGACTTGCCGGCGTGGGCGACCTCATCGCCACCTGCGGTTCCCCGCTGAGCCGCAACTACACGTTCGGCTCCAACCTTGGCAAGGGCCTGAGCGTGGAAGAGGCCACCAAGGTGAGCAACGGCGTGGCCGAAGGCGTGCCGACCACCGACGCGGTGGTGGCGTTGGGCAAGCAGTACGGTGTGCCGACCCCGCTCGCCACGGCCATGAGCCACGTGCTGGACGACGGCATCTCCTGCGCGCAGATGCTGTCCGAACTGTTCGGCGAAGGCATCACCGAGGAGTAGCAGCCGGCTTGTATGCTGGATGCTTGGCAAAAATCCTGAAAAGTCATAAGAGTTAAGGAATAAAGGCTATAGATATGGCAAAAAAGCGCATTGTGGTGATGTACGGCGGCAAGGCCGACGAGCATTCGATCTCCTGCATCTCCGCTGCGAGTGCGCTGCGCGCGCTGGACACGGACAAGTTCGAAGCCATTCCGGTGGGCATCACCAAGGACGGCAAGTGGATCGTCAACGGTGAGAATCCGCTCGGATGGAGCCTGGACGAAGGCCTGCCGACCGTGGAGAAAACCCCAGGCGCCAAGGACGTGGTGCTTGAAGTGGCTCTCGGACAGGACGGCTTCTTCGCCCGCGAGGATGACGGTACGCTGACCCCGTTCGGCCATGTGGACGCGGTGTTCCCCGTGCTGCACGGGCCGTACGGCGAGGACGGCACCATCCAGGGTCTGTTCGAAATGATGGGCGTGCCGTACGTGGGGTGCGGCGTGCTCGCCTCCGCGGCCTGCATGGACAAGCATTACACGAAGGTGCTGCTTGCGGCCGCCGGCATTCCCGTCGCGCCCGGCATCACGCTCGACGCGCGTTCCTTCGACAAGGCTTCCGAATTCAAGGCCAACGCCGATGCGATCATGGCGCAGGTTAGCGAAGCCGGCTTGCAGTATCCGCTGTTCGTCAAGCCGTCCCGCGCCGGCTCCAGCTTCGGCGTGACCAAGGTGGAGCATGAGGGCGATGCGGCCGAACTCGCGGCCGCCGTGTACGAGGCGTCCCACCACGATTGGCGCATCCTCGTGGAACAGGGCATCGACGCGCGCGAAATCGAATGCGCGGTATTGTGCCCGAAGGCCGGCGAAGCGCCGCAGGCCAGCTGGCCGGGCGAAATCGTACTCGACAAGCGCGCCGAAGGCGACGACCAGTTCTACGACTTCGACAGCAAGTACATGGACGCCGCCGCAAGCCACGTGGAAGTGCCCGCCAATCTGCCGGAAGAGACGCTGAACCTTGTACGCGAAACCGCCAAGAAGGCGTTCGTCGCCGTGGACGGTGCCGGTCTGAGCCGCGTGGACACCTTCGTGACCAAGGACGGCAAGGTGATGGTCAACGAAATCAACACCATGCCGGGCTTCACGTCCATCTCCATGTACCCCAAGGCATGGGAGGCCACCGGCGTGCGCTACACCGACCTGATCACCATGCTCATCGAAGGCGTGCTGCGCTGAATCCTGAATCTCAGCCGAACTGAGCCGAAGCCGTGCCGTATTCCAAGCTGAAAAGCGCAAAGAAAGCAACACGAAGCAACACGAAAAAGGCCAGTTCATCGTAAGTTTGCCGAAGCGAAACGGGAATATTCCTAAAAATCGCTTCGGCTTTACTTATTCTTTGACACTACGTTAGGTAACGCCATTACGTTTCCATGTTGTCGATTCCAAGAACAACAACACAACAAGGGAAACGAAAACGATGAACGCTTTGCGCAAGATCGCCGTCGGCTCGCTCGCCGCCGTGCTCGCATGCTCCATGGCCGCCTGCGGATCAGGTAACGCTAATTCCACCGATAGCGCCTCCAACACCGGTAAAACCGTGAAAGTGGACGAAAAGTCCGCAAAGGCCACTTCGATCTCCGATTTCGGCGGCATGGACGGCCTCGTGGCCGCTGCCGAAAAGGAAGGCGCGCTCAACGTGATCGCGCTTCCGCACGACTGGTCCAACTACGGTGACGTGATCAGCGGCTTCAAGAAGAAGTATCCGAAGATCAAGATCAACGAGCAGAACCCGAACGCCTCCTCCAAGGAGGAAGTGGACGCCGGCAAGACCAACAAGGGCACCGACGCCGCTCCGGACGTGTATGACCTCGGCCTGGCCGTGGCCTCCACCAGCACCGACAACTTCGCCTCGTACAAGGTGCAGGCCTGGGACAAGATCCCGGATTCCGTCAAGGATAAGGACGGCAAGTACTACGCCGACTACACCGGCATCATGTCGATCGGTTGGAACGCCGACAAGTACGGCGACATCAAGTCCATCAACGACCTGACCGACCCGAAGTTCGCCGGAACCGTGGCGCTCAACGGCAAGCCGGCCGAAGCCGGCGCCGCGTTCAACGGCTACCTGATGATCAACCAGCTGGCCGGCGGCGACATCAAGAACCTGCAGCCGGGCCTCGACTTCTTCAAGAAGCTCAAGGACTGCGGCAACCTCACCACCGTCGACGTGACCGACGGCACCATCGACTCCGGCCAGACCGGCGTGGTGATGGACTGGACCTACAACCAGGCCTCCTACCAGAAGAGCCTCAAGGCCAAGGGCGTGAACTGGAAGTTCAAGACCTTCAAGAACGCCCAGGTGGTCAGCTACTACAACCAGGCCATCAACGTGGACGCCCCGCACCCGGCCGCAGCCCGCCTGTGGGAGGAATACCTGTACAGCGCCGACGCCCAGAACGACTGGTTCAAGGGCGGCGCGAACCCGGTACTGCTCGACTCCATGAAGAAGGACGGCACCGTCGACCAGACCACCCTCAAGAACGCCATCACCATCGACGGCGATCCGGTGAGCTACACCAACGAGGATTCCACCCGCATCACCACATGGCTCCAGGACAACTGGGACAAGACCATCGGCAACTGACATGACCGCAGTGCTTACCTCAGGAGCTCACGCCAAGCGCGCGGGCTCCTCCGCCATCTCGTTTGCCGCGCATAGGCGTGAACTCGGCACCATCGCCGTGTCCATCCCGTTCTTCGCCTACACCGCGTGCTTCCTGCTCGCCCCGACGGTCATCGTCATCGTGGGCGCCTTCCAATCCGCCGACGGCAGCTTCACCGTGGCGAACTTCAACAAACTTTTCGAAGCGAACACCATCGCCGCATTCGGCACATCGATACTCGTATCGGTCGCATCCGCGGTCATCGGCGCCATCGTGGGCGCGCTCGCCAGCTACGCCCTCGTCATCGGCTCCAAGCCGAACGGCCTGCTGCGCCGCATGATTTCGGCCATCTCGTCGGTACTCGCCCAATTCGGCGGCGTGATGCTGGCGTTCGCGTTCATCGCCACCATCGGCATCAACGGCGTGGGCACCATGCTCATCAAACAGCTGACCGGCTACGTGGTGAATCCGAACTGGCTCAGCTCGCTGCCGGGCCTGATCACCATCTACTGCTACTTCCAGATTCCGCTGATGATCATCATCTTCCTGCCCGCGGTCGATTCCATCCGCCCGCAGTGGCGCGAAGCCACGGAAAGCCTCGGCGGCAACACCTTCCAATACTGGACGCGCGTGGCCGGCCCGATTCTGGCGCCGCGATTCATCTCCGCGTTCCTGCTGCTGTTCGCGTCCGCGTTCTCCGCATACGCCACGGCCGCCGCGCTGTTCTCCCAGCGTTCGATCCTCGTGCCGCTGATGATCCAAGGCGCGATGCGCAACGAAATGGACCCGAACCAGCAAGGCTTCGCGCAGGTGCTCGCCTTCGCCATGATCGTCGTCGTGGCGGTGGTCATGATGATCAGCCACGCCGTGGAAAAGAGGGCCGGACGATGGCAGTGAACGCAAATACGCAAACCGTAAGCGCGCAATCGGAGGAAAAGCAGAACATGCAGGAATCGCAAACCATGCCGCCGCAGCTGCGTGCGGCCAGACTCGGCAAGCAACGCATCGTCAAAACCATCATTCTCACGGTGACGCTGCTGTTCCTGTTCGTGCCGCTGGTGTCCATGTTCCTGTTCACCATCCGACACCCGTTGTCCGGAAAATGGAGCTTCGACCCGTGGATCGCCATCTTCACCGGCGACGGCAGCGCGCTCGGCGCCGACCTGAGCACCCTGTGGAGCGGCCTCGGCGCTTCGCTCGCGCTGTGCGTGGTGACCGTGCTGATCATGCTCGTGCTGCTCGTGCCCACCATGGTGATCGTGCACATCCGCTCGCGCAGACTGGAACGCGCCATCGAATGGGTGGCCACGCTGCCGCTGACCATTCCGGCCATCGTGCTGGTGGTTGGCCTGGGACCGATCTACCGCTGGCTGTCCGCCGACGTGCTGAGCACCAACCCGATCTGGCTGTGCTTCGCCTACGTGGTGCTGGTCATGCCGTTTGCCTTCCGCGCGCTTGCGGTGGGACTCAATTCCATCGACGTGAAGACGTTATGCGAGGCCTCACGGTCCCTCGGCGCTTCATGGCCGCGCGTATTCTTCCGCGTACTCATTCCGAACCTGTGGCAGTCGATCCTGTCCGCATCGTTCATCTCCATAGCCGTGGTGCTGGGCGAATACACCGTCGCCTCACTGCTCGGCCGTATGAACCTACAGGTCGCGCTGTACCAGCTCGGCCAATCCAATTCGCAAATCTCCACCGCAATGTCGCTGCTGGCACTGCTATTCGGCGTGATTCTGCTGGTGGCTCTCGATCTGATTTCCGGCGCGATGCGTCGGAACAAGGAAGGTGACAACTCATGACTCTCGCCGAACAGAAGGCGGTGGTTGCCCATACCTCGGAAGCGTTCTCCGATACCGAACCCAACGTGGTGACCGAAGCGGCGAAGGCCGTGCTCAAGGATTCCGAAGCGCGCGGCGGCGGTGTGCAGATGCTTGGTGTAGACAAGATCTACCCCGGTTCGACCGTCAAGGCGTTGGACGATTTCAACCTGGAAATCAATCCGGGCGAAATGGTGGTGCTGCTGGGCGGCTCCGGCTGCGGCAAATCCACCGCGCTGCGCTCCCTGGCCGGGCTGGAAGACATTCAGGCCGGACGCATCCTCGTCGGCGGCCAGGACGTGACCGGCGTGCCCGTCAACAAGCGTGACATGGCCATGGTGTTCCAGGCCTACTCGCTGTTCCCGCACATGACCGCGTTGCAGAACGTGGAATTCGGCCTTGAAATCCGAGGCGTGGACCGTGCGGAACGCCGCCGCCAGGCCATGGAGAAACTGGAACTGGTCGGACTTGCCGACCAGGCGAAAAAGTACACGCAGCAGATGTCCGGCGGCCAGCAGCAGCGCGTGGCCCTGGCCCGTGCGCTGGCCGTGAACCCGCGTGTGCTGCTGCTCGACGAGCCGCTGTCCGCATTGGACGCCAAAGTGCGCGTGCAGCTGCGAGACGAAATCCGCCGCATCCAACTCGAAGCCGGCACCACCACCGTGTTCGTGACCCACGACCAGGAAGAAGCCCTTGCCGTGGCCGACCGCATCGGCGTGATGAACCACGGATGTATCGAACAGATCGCCGACCCGCAGACGCTGTACCGCCGCCCCGGCACGGAATACGTGGCCACCTTCATCGGCCTGACCAACCGTCTGCCGGGAATCGCCAACGGTGAAGAGGCCGTGGTGTTCGGCCAGCGCGTCCCGCTGCTGGACGGTTCCGCCACCGACGCCTCCACGGTGCTGGTACGCCCCGAGAACATGACGATCGAACTGACCAACGATGCCGATGCCGTCCACGGAGCCGGCGAACTTGGCCGCGTGGAGATGGTGCATTTCCTCGGCGCGCTGGCCCGCGTGGACGTGCGCGTAGCCTGCGCAGGCATGGGTGGCACGATTCGCGTCACCGTGCAGTTGCCGGCCAACGAGCTGCCCGCAGGACTTGCGATCGGAGCGCAGGTCGTGGTCGCGCCTCGGCCGATTCCGGCGCTCGCCGTCTGACGATTGGTTGCTGCGCGCGATCGTTGCGTACCGTCATTGCGTGCGATCGTCGTGCGTGATTATTGCGTACGGTCGCCCATCGCGGAGCCATTCGCAGGGCTGAGATTCCAAGCTGATATTCAGAGAACTGGTAGTACAGTGCTGAATATCAGCTTTTTTATTTGCTTGCCGTAAGTTCGTAAGGTGACCATGACGTTTCCGCAACAACCGCAACAGCCGCAGTGCCCCCAGTATCCGCAGGGACCGGCACAGCAATATCCGCAATCGCAATTCCCGCAGCAGCTCCAGCAGCCGAATCGCAATCCGTTCTTCGAATGGCTTCAGCGGGCGAAACGCGACTTTTCGCGCATCGGCGCAAGCCTGTGTCTGATGGTGATCATCTGGTACGCGGGCGTCTTCCTGCTCAAAGGCGTGGTGGGCGCGGTCGCAGGCGGTGTAGGCGCCGGCGGCGATATGCCGAATTGGATGACGTTCCTCATTTCCGACGTGCCGCTGTATCTGATCGCCATGCCGGTCGCGGTGGTGCTCATGGGCAAATCGACCGTCATCGAAACCCGCAAATTCAACATGAAACCGGGCATGTTCGTCAAACTGTTGCTCATGTGTCTGCCGATGATGTGGGTCGGCAGCATGGTCGGCAGTATGCTGTCGCTGGCGCTTTCCGACGGCGAGGCGACGAATCGCGTGGCCGACCTCGCCATGCAGACGAACGTCTGGAACGTCGTGTTCATGGTGATTCTCGGGCCGATTTTCGAAGAATGGATGTTCCGCAAGCAGCTCATCGACCACACTCGCAAATACGGAGAGAAAACGGCGATTCTGCTGTCCGGCCTTGCGTTCGGACTGTTCCACATGAACCTGTTCCAGTTCTTCTATGCGTTCCTGCTGGGAGTCATGTTCGGCTACATCTACATGCGCACCAGCAAACTGCGCTATTCGACGGCCATGCACATGATCATCAACTTCAACGGCGGCGTGCTCGCGCCGTGGATTCTGACGCGCGTCGACCTGGACCAGCTGGACAAGGTGTCTCAGGCCGCGGAAAACGGCAATGTGGCGGCGATGGAACAGTGGGCGTCGCAGAACGCCACCGGGCTGGCGATCATGCTCGTCTATTTCCTGCTGTACGGTGCCGTGATTCTCGCCGGATTCGTGCTGCTGATCCGTAACTTCAGGAAAGCCGAATTCTACATCGCGCCGGAGGAGCTGCCGCGTGGGACCGGCGCCAGAACCGTGTACGGCAACGTCGGCATGATCACGTTCATCGTGCTCACGGTGCTGCTGACGGCGATCAGTCTGTTCCTATAGCCGCAGTCGCGCGGATTATGAAGGCCGGCCGGGGATACGTTCCCGGTCGGCCTTTCTGTTGCCTGCATAGCTTGTGTTGCGTGCGTTGCGTTGCGCACGCCGCTGCCGCTATTCGCCGCTGCCGACCGCGCGGTGCTCAAGATAATCGGCATGCGCGATCGCCTGCGCCACCGCATCCGCCATGGTGGATAGAATCAGGTCGTTTTTCGCAAACGCGTAGATCGTGCCGTCGATGCCGTACGGGGTGAAGCCGTTGAGCTTCACCACCGGCTTGTACTGCGGGTTGGCAAGCCCAACTGTCGCCTGCTCCACGGTACTGACGATGTCGGCCTTCATACGCTCCACATCCACACCGGCCTTCGCGGTGAACGGCACCGACACCAGACACTCGTTCGACGGGTCAAGCTTCTCCAGCGAGGCGGTGTTCAGAATGGAATTCGGAATGACCATCTCATTGCCGTTGCGCTCGCGCACGATGGTCTGACGCCAATTGATGTCCTTGACGGTACCGGTGATGCCGGCCACCTTGACGTAATCGCCCGGCTGGATGACGCGGCCAAGCATAAGCCCGAAGCCGCCGATCACATTGGCGATCGTATCCTTCAAACCCAGCGAAACCGCAAGACCGCCGATGCCAAGAGCGGTGAATATCGTGGTCGGATTGATGCCGAACACTGGCTGCAGCAGCGTGCCGATGGCGAACACCCACACCACCGCGCGCATGATGTTGACGAAGATGGAGGCGTTCGGCACCTGCGATTTGTCGAGCACGCGGCGCACCACCTTGGTGAGCGCCTTGTCGATAAGCGCGGCGACGATGAGCACGACGGCGAGCAGGATGAGCTTGCTGTAGTTTTTGGCAAGCCAGTGCATGAGAATTTCAACTGGATCCATGGCTGCCTAGTCTACACAGGGGACGTTGCACAACGCTTGCGATTGACTGGATGATTCCTGATCCGCCGGCTGGCCGCAGCGGAGCATAATGGATTCCGTAGGATGCGTTGGCCAGCGAAAAGGGGTGCGACATGGGCAATGTCGTGGATTATGTGCGGCGCGAGTTTCATGGATTCGCGGAGCTGCCGTTCGGCGATGTCGATTCGCTGGTGCTGGCTGAGCTCTCATATATGCGGCTTTCCGGCTTGGTTCCGGCGTTCGGCGAGGCGAGGTCGGTGGCGACGGTGCCGATTCGAGAGCTGCTGCGTGCGGAAAGCTATGACGACATGTTCGTTTCGAATTCCTCCGATATAAACGAGTATCGGCTCGCGTTGCTGCGTGCCGTCTGCGAATCGCCGCGTTTCCGCGCGTTGCGTGTCGGCGAGTACGCGGAGCGTCTGAGCGAGCGCGAACAGCAGCAGTTCGCCGCGATGACGTTCGACGTGGGTTGCGGGCCCGTCGATTCGCTGTATGTAGCCTTCCGTGGCACCGATGGCACGCTTGTCGGATGGAAGGAGGATTTCAATATGGCGGTGCGTTGCCCGGTGCCGTCCCAGGAATCCGCGTATCGGTATGTGAACTCGATTCTGGACAGGTCGGAAGGTTTCCTTTCGTCGGGCGATTCGCCCGCGGTCATGCTCGGCGGGCATTCGAAAGGCGGCAATATGGCCGTGTATGCGGCCATGCGTATCGCGCACGATGACATCGAAGTGGCTGGCGAGCGCGCGCGGCGGCTCGGATTGCTGCCCTCATTGGGTGGGCCAGTGCGGGGTCGCAACAGACGGATCTCCCGCATCTTTTCCCATGACGGGCCGGGCCTTCCGAAATCGACGGTGCGCGGTCAGTCGTACCGTGCAATCGAATCGCGTATCCGCAAAACCGTGCCCGAATCGTCCGTCGTGGGCATGCTGCTGCAATCGAATGCGCCAGTGCGCATCGTCAAAGCGGATGCCATCGGCATCATGCAGCATATGGGAAACAGCTGGCAAGTGGCGGAAAATGGCGATTTCGAACAGGTGGACGAGCTGACGGCCGGCGCGCAGCTCATCAAACGAACCCTCGACGGGTGGCTTGACACCGTAAGCCAGGAGCAGCGCGAGCGCGCCATCGACCAGATCTACGGGATCTTCGCGGCGGCGGGATACGGCAATATCGCCGATTTGGTGGAGCATTGGACGGATTCGCTGCCGAAGATTGTGGAGGCGGCGCGCAATACCGATCGGGAGACGCGCGGACTCATCAGGGCGGTGATCAAGGCGATTCCGGTCAGCGCGGCGAAGGCGGTGCGCGAGGGCTGAAGCGGGTTGAGTGCCGAGGCGGGCTGAAGCGCGTGCCGAGGCGGGGCTATGGGCGGATGCAACGGCTGGTCGGGATGGTTGCCGAGCCGCATTTCGGCCGATTCATGTGTCACGATCCTCGAAAAGGCGTGAAAAATGGAATTGTGACACATAAGTGCCGCGCAAGTGACACACGAGTGCCGCACAAATGACACATAAGAAGGGCAATGGAGGGCATCGGGGCGCCGATGATCCGGATGCATCCCCGTTCGCTGACGTAGGATGGTGCGGTGCGGACGCATAATTGTGGAAGCATAATGGAATGCGGAATGTCGACGGCTGCGAAAGGGGTGTGCAATGGGCAACATCATCGATTACGCGCGTACGGAGACGCGCGATTTCGGCGAGCTTCCCTTCCGTGAGGCCGACGCGCTCGTGCTCGCGCAGCTTTCGTACGACGACGTGCCGGAATGTGTGCCGCGATTGGATGACGTCGAATCGAAATACGGCACGTTGCGCGATCGCGTGAAGCAGTTCGACGTACGCCGGCCGATCCGTTCGCTGCATATGTTGCGCAAGCTCCCGTTCAACGGCGTGACCATCGCACGCGCCGATGACGAACTGAACCACGACCAGGCGGTGCCCGACCATGACGTCGAGAACGTGGGACTGGTCGATCCGCAGGTGACGCACGACTTCTACCATGCCGTCGCCTCGAATCCGCGGTTCTCCGACATTGAAATGGGGGCGTTTCTCGAGCAGTTCGACGGCGAAGAGCAGACGCAGTTCGCCGCGGTGACCTACCTGCTGCCGTCCGGCGCGCTTGTGGTGGCGTACCGGGGCACCGACGATTCGCTGGTCGGCTGGAAGGAAGATTTCAACATGGCCTTCCAGTATCCGGTACCGGCGCAAGCGACCGCCGCCGACTATCTGGCCAGAGTCGCCGCGCTGTGGAAGGACGTGCCGATTGTGCTCACCGGCCATTCCAAGGGCGGCAATCTGGCCGTATATGCGGCGATGAACGCATCGGACGAGGTGAAGGACCGCGTCGAACGCATCTACTCGCTGGACGGGCCGGGATTCCCCGAATCTGTGGTGAACAGCTTCGAATATGCAAGCGTGAGCGACCGCATCGTCAAAATCGTTCCGGACTCATCGGTGGTGGGCATGGTGCTGGAAACCCCCGAACGGTGCATGGTGGTCAAATCCGACGTGGAAGGCATCATGCAGCATTTCGCGTTCTCCTGGCAGATGCACGGCGGCGAATTCGACAAAGTCGAGGACGTGGCCAACAGTTCGGTGACTTTCAACAAAGCGTTGAACGGGTGGCTGTCCAACCTGTCCAAGGAACAGCGCGAACGTGCTGTGGACGCGCTGTTCGCGGTGCTGGAGGCGTCCGGAGCCGGCAGCATCTCCGCCATGATGGCGGCCGGACCGAAGGTCATCCCCGAAATGCTCGGCACATATGTTGGATTGAGCGTTGAAGATCGACGCAACCTGAACCAGGCGCTGGGCATCATGCTGCAGGCCGCGCTCGCCCGTAATCCGAAGGTGCGGCGCAGGTAGACGCAGATTGCGCGGGTGGCGTATGCCGATGCTGGCCGGGGGTGGCTGGTCGGCGAACGGAGGCTTGGTTTGCGTCTGACGGGCCGGCAATCGCCATAAATACGACACGTTGTGTAGTTTGTTCTAGACAGACTGTATAGTAAAGCGCGTTGCGTATTGGAAATGACTTTGCGAACGACTGTTAAAATAGGGGGAGCCATGCCACGTCCACGCCGGGATTCGGAGATCCTGCCAGCCAAGGAACGTCTCGAAAACGCGTTCTGGGAACTGCTATCCGAACGTGAATATCGTAAAATCACCGTCACCGACATCGTACGTACGGCGGATGTGAATCGTAATTCCTTCTACTACCATTTCACGGGCTTGCCGGAACTTGCCGATTCCGCCATTCTGCACGCCGTGGAAAACACACCGCTTCCCAGCGCGCCCAACGCGAATTTCAATCCCGACAACGAATGGCGCAAGCATGTCACCGCGCTGCTACGCGAGCCCGAACAGCGTCGGCGTCTTGACCGGCTCGCGCTGCTCGCCGGACCGCACAGCTCGCCGGAACTCGTCGAATCCCTGCGGGACTTCGGCAGGCTCACGTTGATCTCCGTGCTGGGGCTTGACGCCGACCACCTCGACCTTAAAACCGATCTCATGCTCGACTTCACCGTAGGGGGCATGCTGGCGGTATTGCGCCGTTGGCCGAAACTCCACGAGCAGCTGCCGATGGACGCCGTGTTCAACGAGGACTTGGCGGTGTTGGCCACGGGCATGTTCATGTCCATGTCCAAAACCGACATGCTGGGCTATTGGAAGCGCATCTTCAGCAGTGGTTTCGTGCCCGGGCAGGCGTCTCACGACGACCAAGCCCCGCAATCCGCCGCACAGTGAGCCATACGCCACACTGCGTTACTTTTCGGTGGTAGAAACGTCTGTAGCGGCGCTCTTTCAGGGTGCGTCAGACGTATGCAACAGCACGACAGGGAGGTTGTTCCATGATCAACGAAGCCTACAAGGCCATGCTCGGCGGAAAATCCGTAATCCGCGAGCTGAGCGAATACGCGACCGCGCGTGGCGCCGAAATCGGCTACGAGAACGTGTTCGACTATTCGCTGGGCAACCCGAGCGTGCCGTGCCCGCAGGACTATACCGACGCCGTGATCGACATGTATAAAACGGCCGAACCGGTGGCGTTGCACGGCTATTCTCCGTCCTTGGGCATTCCGTCGGTGCGCAAGGCGATCGCCGAAAGCCTCAACCGCCGCTTCGACATGGGCTACACCGCCGACTACATCTTCCCGACCACGGGTGCGGCCGGTGCGCTGGCCCACGCACTGCGCGTGGTGACCAAGCCTGGAGACGAAGTCATCACCTTTGCCCCCTACTTCCCTGAGTACCAGCCGTATGTCAACGGAACCGGCGCGCACCTGACCGTGGTGCCGGCCGACACCGAAAACTTCCAAATCAACTTCGAAGCGTTCGAACATGCGCTGAACCCGGGAACCGCGGCGGTGCTCATCAACACCCCGAACAATCCGTCCGGCGCGGTCTATTCCGCTGAAACGCTGACCCGCCTGGCCGAGGTGCTCAACGCCAAGCAGACTGAATACGGCCACGACATCTTCCTGATCGCCGACGAGCCGTACCGCGAGATCGTGTTCGACGGCGGCGAGCAGCCGTATCCGAGCAAATTCTACGACAACACGCTTTCGTGCTACTCGTACTCCAAGTCGCTGTCACTGCCGGGCGAGCGCATCGGCTATGTGGCGGTGAATCCGCGTGCCACCGACGCCAAGCTCATCGTGCCGATGTGCGGCCAGATCAGCCGTGGCACCGGCCACAACTGCCCGTCCTCCACCGCGCAGCTGGCCGTGGCCAAGGTGGTGGACGAGACGAGCGACCTGTCCGTCTACGAAACCAACATGAACCTGCTGTATGACGCGCTGACCCGTCTGGGCTTCGACGTGGTGCGCCCCGGCGGCACGTTCTACATCTTCCCGAAGGCGCTTGAGGAGGATGCGAACGCGTTCTGCATGAAGGCCAAGGATTACGACCTGATTCTCGTGCCGTCCGACAGCTTCGGCGTGCCCGGCTACTTCCGCATGGCCTACTGCATCGACACGGAGAAGGTGGAGCGTTCCATCGCGGCGCTTGAGAAATTCGTGCACGAGGTGTACGGCCGCTGAGCCGCTCGCGTATTTCGCCTATATTCCGCTTATAGATGGCGGATTCGCTCTCGTGCCTGATGCCATCTCGCTTATGGATGGCGGATGATGCGGGGAAAAGCCGGTTGGAGGGTATGGATATTGCCCCCTAACCGGCTTTTTGCTGTAGGACCCCGCCATCTATAAGCGAGATACCGTGGGGCGATTTGGAAAATCCGCCATCTATAAGCGAGATAGTGCAGGATTGTGGGGCGGCAAGCCGACTGTCTGACGGGACCGTGTGCGTTGATACAGGTTCGCCCGGAGCTGGTGGGGTCCAGCTCCGGGCGAAGTCTGTTATGGGGAAGGAAGGAATCTGAATCGGTTAATGCGTGAATCCGTCAGTGGGTGGCGATCTCGTCGATCTTGGTGACGTGGCCGCCGAACTGGGCGCGCATGGTGGACACGACGCGCAGGATGTCGTCGGCGCCGCCGCGCGAGGTCTGACGTGCGTACAGTGCGGCCGCGGTGGCCGGGGTCGGCACGCCGAGTTCGAGAGCCGCCTCGATCATCCACTTCGCCTCGCCGGACTCGTTGGCGACCGGCGGCATGGACTTGAGCGTCGGGTCGGACTTGAAGGCGATGGCCAGCAGGTCGAGCAGCCAGGACTGCACCACGGAACCGTCCCTCCAGGAGCTCATCACGGCCGCCGGATCCTCAACGAGATCGGACTTCACCATGGTGGCGAAGCCTTCGCCGAAGGCCTGCATCATGCCGTATTCGATGCCGTTGTGCACCATCTTGGCGAAGTGGCCGCCGCCCACCGGGCCGGCCAGCACCAGTCCGGAATCGCCTTCCGGCTTAAGTGCCTCGAAAATCGGGCGCGCGCTCTCGAAGTCCCCCTGGCTGCCGCCAACCATAAGCGCGTAGCCGCGGTCGATGCCCCACACGCCGCCGGAGACGCCGCAATCCATGAAATGGATGCCCTTCGGCTCCAGTTCGGCCGCGTGGCGTGCGTCGTCGGTGTAACGGGAGTTGCCGCCGTCGATGATCATATCGCCCGGCTGAAGAAGCTCGGCAAGCTCGTTGATGGTGCTGTCGGTCGCTTCACCGGCCGGCACCATGACCCACACCAGACGCGGGGCCTTCAGCGCGGCCACCAGTTCCTTCAGGCTTGCCACGGTGCGGTCCGACTCGGGGGAGTGGTCGTAGCCGACCACCTCATGCCCTGCCGCCGCGATGCGCTTCGCCATGTTGCCGCCCATACGTCCCAGGCCGATCATTCCCAACTGCATGATGTGCTTCTTTCTCTAAAAATGGTTGAAAAGTTTTTGCGATTTTGAATAAGGATTGATGCCGCCCGTTGGCTTCCCGCGCCTTCCGCAACGCAGAAAAGAAGGTTGCGGCAAGCTTTGCGGGCGGCAAGTTTTGGTTATGTTTTGGGTTATGTGAGTGTGGTTGCGATTGCTGCGTTCAGTGCGTCAAAGCATCAGCGAGAGCAGCATCACGCAGCCCAGGCCGACCACCGACAGGATGGTTTCCATCAGCGACCAGGTCTTCAGCGTCTGGCCCACGCTCATGCCGAAGTATTCCTTGACCAGCCAGAAGCCGGCGTCGTTGAGGTGGGAGAAGAACACGGAGCCTGCGCCGATGGCCAGCACCAGCAGTGCCAGATGGGTCGGGCTCATGCCGGCGGCGAGCGGCACCATGATGCCGGAGGCGGTGACGGTCGCCACGGTTGCCGAACCGGTGGCGAGACGGATGAGCACGGCCACCAGCCAGCCTGCGATCAGCGGGTTCATGGCGGATTCGGTGATGGAGTTGGCGATCACGTCGCCGATGCCGGAGTCGACCAGCGTCTGCTTGAAGCCGCCGCCTGCGGCGACGATCAGGATGATGCCGGCCACGGAGCCGAAGGACTGTCCGACCATGCCGTTGACGGCGTCACGGGAGAACTTCTGCATGTAGCCAAGGGCGACCATGGCGAAGACGGTGGTGATGAGCAGTGCCACGAGCGGGGTGCCGAGGAACGCGATCACACGGCCCCAGGCGGTGGTGTTCTGACCGGTCAGATCCACGATGGACGCGGCGAGCATCAGCACGACCGGCAGCAGGATCACGGACAGGGCGGTGCCGAAGGACGGGCGGTTTTCCGCGGACTTCGGAGCTTCGGCCTCAGCCTCGTTCTCCGGAGCTGCGATCGGAACCCACTTGGCGGCGAGCCTGCCGAACAGCGGGCCAGAGATGATGACGGTCGGGATGGCCACGATCAGGCCGAGGGCCAGGGTGATGCCGAGGTTCGCGTTCAGCGCGCCGATGGCGGTCAGCGGACCGGGGTGCGGCGGCACGAAGGCGTGCAGCGTGGACAGGCCGGCGAGGGCCGGGATGCCGAGCAGCACCACAGGGGACTTGGAACGACGGGCGGCGAACAGCACCACCGGGATGAGGATGACCACGCCGACCTCGAAGAACATCGGGATGCCCACGATGAACGCGATCAGTGCCATGGCCCACGGCAGACGCTGCAACGGTGTCTTGGCCATGATGGTGTCGACGATGGTGTCCGCACCGCCCGACTTGAACAGGATGGTGCCGATGATCGAGCCGAACGCGATAAGCAGGCCCACGTTGGAAATCGTGCCGCCGACGCCGGAAGTGAAGCTATCGAACGCCTTGTCGAACGGCACGCCCGCGCACACGGCCATGACGAATGAGCCGGCGAGCAGGGACAGGAACGGATGCACCTTGCATGCCGCGATGAGAAGAACGATGACGGCGATGCCGATGATCGCCGCTGCGATGAGATTCATGAATCCTCCTTGACTCGTTGAATTTCTCTTTCGATTTTTAGTTATGTGCGATTATTTTGCGCTGTGTTGCGGCTTGCGCCGTTCACTCGGCTTGCTGCGATTGCGCGGCCACCTTCGCCGCGTACTCGTTCACTGCGGCGACGGCACGTTCGACCATTTCCTCGACGCTGCCTTCGATGGAGACTTCCACGCCGTTCTCGTCTGGCTGGAGCGGCTCAAGAATGGCGAACTGGCTCGGCAGCAGTGCCGGCGGCATGAAGTGGCCCTTGCGCTCGTTGAGACGCTGCTGGATGAGTTCCTGCGAGCCGGTCAGATGCACGAAGAAGGTGGGAACGTTCTGGGCGAGCACCTCACGGTAGCTGCGCTTCAGGGCGGAGCTGGAGACCACGGTGTTCTCGTCCAGCGCCTCGCGAGCCACCATCCAGGTGTTGATGACCTTGAGCCACGGCCAACGGTCCTCGTCTGTCAGCGGAATGCCTGCGCTCATCTTGTCGATGTTGGCCTGCGGATGGAAGTCGTCGCCCTCCGCGTACACGTATCCGAGACGTTCGTGAATGGCTTCTGCCACGGTGGATTTGCCGCATCCTGCAACACCCATCACCACTACGTGAATGCTCATGTTGTCCTCCTTGAACTCTGCTGTATTGCCAGTGCCACTTCGCATCGGCGATGACATCAATATAGCTATGAAAGGTAGTACTAGTCAAGTTAAAAGTACTACGAATAAAAATAATCATGCGACTTGCTATGCTTTAGGTAGTACAAATCGGCGGCAAATCGCGCGAATCGTGCGGGGGTAATTATTCGGACGTCACGCGAACGGCAATCGTATACGGCGTGTCGCAAAACCTGAAAAAAGATTTGCACGCACAACGAGAGGAATTGTGGATGGCAGGAAACGAAAACGGCGGCGAACTGCTGCAGGATGCAGTGTGCCGCACGCTGGCCATCGAAATGCTGGACGGCAAATGGCCGGCCGGTGAAAGCTTGACGTTGGAAGACGTGCAGAACCGTTTCGGCATCTCCCGTACCGTGGCGCGCGAAGTCGCCAAAACGTTGGAATCCATGGGTGCGGTGACGGTGCGCCGACGCGTCGGATTGGTGGCGCGGCCGTTCTCCGACTGGCAGG
>ENA-OPAO01001128-OPAO01001128.1-human-gut-metagenome-genome-assembly--contig:-NODE-1128-length-19651-cov-5.526893_pt1 | contig 19651 bp, 18 predicted proteins | sample MGYA00241054_ERZ501424 | MGnify/ENA primary metagenome ERZ501424 (study PRJEB25962, sample SAMEA2042623) | human gut metagenome | biome: human gut; feature: human-associated habitat; material: faeces...
TATGATAGGGGTCTCCAAAACCTTTGGTGGGAGTTCGATTCTCTCATCCCCTGCTCCTTAGGAGCCTGAAAGCCTTTAAAATCAAGGCATTCAGGCTCTTTTGCTTTGTCTAAAAAGGGCAGGGTACCAACTTTGGGGCTCTGCCAAAATCCAGACAAAAAGGAGGTTGCACGTCAAAGATTTCTTCCCCGGTATGATTGCAAATTAGAACATTTTGAGCAAGAGATGGAAATGAATTACGATGAATTTGTGTCATATTTATTAAAGAAATATGGACCAGCTAAATATGATTATTTTACAAATGCTACTTGTAAAACTAAAAGTAAGCGAATTTCAAGAACTAAAGAAGGGTTATTTTGTCATCATATAGATGAAGATAAAGGCTATATGCTTTCGCATACAGGATGTGCATTAGAACAACCGTTTGAGTACCAAAAAGCAGAACGTCTAGTTTATTGTAATTATATTGAACATTTATTACTTCATATATTGATTGGAAAAAACGCTTTTTGGTCTAAACGTCAAAAGTTAATTGCACCTAAGCAATTTTCTTATTTCATTGTTCCAGGTGTTTCTTATATTTGTTCAGAAATAAATTTGTTGTATGACCAAAATGGAAGTTCTGTAGAATGGAGAAATAGGTGTTTTAAAAAAATAGAAAACAATTTTGAAGATTATATTTACATATTAAATTCATTTATTCAATATATAGTGGACAATTATTCTGGAAATATAAATCAAAAAGAAATTATGGTGGGACAACATCTTATCCACAAAGAACTGGGAGAAGGCATCATTACTGATATAGATGGTGAAGAAATATTTTCGGAAGTGACTATTCAATTTGCAAATTGTAAGAAAGTCATTTATAGAAATCAGATTGATAAAGGAGATTATCATAAGGAAATAAGGAACATTAAAGAGAACCTTGCTTCCGATACATATAGTAATGTGATAATAAAATCTGTATATAATCGTTTAGTAGTAGAGTGAGGTTAAGAAACAAGGCGAAGCCGATACGCCGTAGGGCAGTTTTTGACGGAGCGTTTATAGATCGCTAACAAAAATTTATTAAGGAGTGTTGATATGTGTCAGGCTGTACAGGAAATGTGTGATGATGCAAGAGCAGAAGGCAGAACACAGGGGTTTACAGAGGGTGAAAGTATTGGGCTTCAGAAACAGGCGCTGCTTACAGCATAGAAAATGCTCAAAGACAGCAGATTTACACTGGAAGATATCTCTAATTTTTTCGGGTTGCCGCTGGATGAGATAAAGAAATTACAAATGAAATAACATTCTTAGAATTATGTAAACAAAACCAGGGGATTGCCACCAGGCAATCCCCTGAAATATTTCATATGAAATTATAAAATTATTTCGCTTCAGCTTCAGCGCCTTCAGCGTCCTCATCCTCTTCCGGAGCTGCCTCATATTCACCGATATGAACAACAACTGCATCCTCAGGAGTGATGAAGTGGACGTGTTTGCCTTCCGGGATCGGGAGGTCTTTTACATGGATATCACGGACGTCTGCAGGATAGCCGTTGAAGTCGATGACGATGGTGTCAAGAAGGTTGGACGGATCTGCTTTGTAGTGGATCTCTTCCATCTCCTGCTCAACGATACCCTGAACCATGTCGGTGTGCTCCAGTTTAACAGCGACTGTTGTGGAAACCTTCTCACCGGCTACCAGTGCCTGGAAATCCAGAGCCATCAGCTGTTTTTCAATTGGATTATAGTCAATATTTTTTACCAGGGCATCAACTTTTTCGCCTTCGATGTCCAAGTAAACCTGTGTACCTTCTTTATTTGCTTTAATGAATTTGGCTGCCTCGGCACCGTTAAACTGAAGTGCTACAGGCTCTTTCATTTCTTTTCCACTAAGAATTCCTGTGACGTAACCCTCACGTCTTAATTTTTTAGCTTTTACATTCGGGTTTCTTTTCTCTGCTTTCAATGTGATCATGTCAAATTCCTCCTCCTGATGCATGGATTCCGGTAATGTTGCTGTTCGCGCTGTTCGCAGTAACACGAATTCTGCATTTCTTTTCTGACTGGGATTATTATAGCACTTCTCGGACGAGGTGGCTAACAAAAAGTTAGAAAATTTAAGAATAATATTTTGTATTGTTTAACTTATGTACAAAACTTCAAGGGTAAAATTAGACAAAAACAAAGTATATATTTGAGATTTTACAGAAAAAATTAAAACAACATAAAAAATTGCACAAATCAAGTGATCATAAAAGCCTGAAAGTTGGCATTTATCTGGAAGAGAGGCAAGTATTAAATATGAATATTCTATTTTTATTTGATTCAGATATGCGAGGAGACGGGAAATATCCATATTGCTGACATATTGGAGAGAGCTGTTGTGATCAATGTAATAAAAATTGGAAGATATGATGCAGGACAGAGATGACGGCGAAAGAAGGTGGCAACATAACACGATGGGTATTTTACTCTGGAGAAAGAATTTAACGGAATTGCATATAATTTCTGAAACAATTTAACATACAATTCACAAAGCTTTATCTCAATCACGATATCTGAACAGCCGGAAAAATCCTATACTACAAACTATGTGAGCGAGAGAAGAGAAAGGAGATAAATAATGTCAGAAATTGCACTTAGAAATGTATGTAAGCAATTTGATTCGGAGCATTACGGTGTGAAGGATTTTAATCTTGATATACATGATAAAGAGTTTGTGATCTTTGTAGGTCCGTCCGGATGTGGAAAATCCACCACTTTGCGTATCATCGCAGGCTTGGAGGAGATCACAGACGGTGAGCTGTGGATCGACGGTGAGCTTTCCAATTATCTGGAACCGAAGGAGAGGGGAATGTCCATGGTGTTCCAGAACTATGCCTTATATCCGAACATGACGGTTTACGGAAATATGGCATACGCCCTGAAGATCCGTAAGCTTCCGAAGGATGAGATCGACAGAAAGGTCCATGAGGTGGCAAAGATCCTGGAGATCGACCAGCTTCTTGACCGGAGGCCGGCGGCTCTTTCCGGCGGTCAGAAACAGCGAGTTGCCATTGGAAGTGCAATTATCCGGAAGCCGAAAGCCTTTCTCATGGATGAGCCCCTTTCCAACCTGGATGCAAAGCTCCGTGCTCAGATGCGTGTGGAGCTTGTGAAATTACATAAACAGCTGGACACCACCATTATTTATGTAACGCACGACCAGACAGAGGCCATGACTCTTGGGACTAAGATCGTGGTCATGAAGGATGGTCTGATCCAGCAGGTGGGAGCGCCTCAGAGTATTTATGACAATCCGGTAAATCTTTTCGTGGCAGGCTTCCTTGGTTCTCCGTCCATGAACTTTTTCCGGTGTACGGTAAAAGCAGAAGAAAATAATCGCACGGCCCTTCTTCTGGATGATGCCAAAACTGTGAAAAAGGTTTATCTGGACGGAACCAGAGGAAAACAGATCGCAGACAGATATAACGGCAGACACGTGATCCTTGGAATCCGTCCGGAGGATATCTACGAGTTTGATGAGGCGAAAAAGCTTGGTATTGAAAATGAAAGCGTAGATGTAGATGAGCCTGTAGTAAACCGGGAGATGCTGGGAGCGGAAGTGATCCTCTATTTTGATGAGCAGGGCAAAACCCTGGCAGTCCGCTTAAGTCCGGAAAATCAGACACAGGTAGGGGAGAAGGTTTCTCTGTATTTTGATATGGAGAAGGCCCATGTGTTTGATCCGGAGACAGAAGAAAATATTTTTGTGTCATGAATTTATGTCACGGAAGAGCTTGAGTACAGGCAGATCAGCCTGTAGATAGAATCTGATTATGCAAGGAGGAGAAATAGTTATGGAAAATAACAGCAAAAGCAAGATCACACCGTACTTATATCTGGTGCCTTGTATGCTTATTTTTGGAATTTTTCTGTTTTATCCGTTTGTGAAAACAATTTATTTAAGTCTTTACAAGACTAACAAGATGGGACAGGCAAAGCTGTACGTTGGTCTGGGAAACTATAAAGAACTGCTTCAGTCAGCATCCTTTATCAACAGTCTGAAGGTAACGCTGATCTTTGTGCTGATCGTTGTGGTCGGCGGCATGCTTCTTGGTCTGATCGCAGCAGTGCTTTGTAACAAGGCGTTTCCGGGAATCCGGGTGTTCAGTACATCCTATGCTCTGCCAATGGCTATCGCATCCAGCTCTGCAGCAATGATCTTCCAGATCATGCTCCACCCGGCAGTAGGTATTGTGAACAAGCTTACCGGCCTGGATATCAACTGGCTGAACGATCCGAACACGGCTCTGATCTGCGTAGCCATTCTTACTGCGTGGCTGAACAGCGGGATCAATTTTCTGTATTTTTCCGCAGGACTCGGGAATATTGATGAGACCATTTATGAGAGAGCTTCTGTGGATGGAGCCAGCAGTGTGCAGCAGTTTTTCAGCCTGACGCTTCCGGGACTTTCCCCGATCATGTTTTACACACTGGTGGTAAATATCATACAGGCCTTTCAGTCCTTTGGACAGATCAAGATCCTGACAGAGGGTGGTCCTAATGAGTCTACCAATGTTATTGTTTATTCCATTTACAGGGATGCGTTTTTTAACTACCGCTTCGGAAGTGCGGCAGCCCAGTCTGTTATCCTGTTTGTGATCATCATGATCATCACACTGATCATGTTCCGTATTGAGAAGAAGGGAGTGAATTACTGATGAGCCAGATGGAAAATATGGCAGTCCCGGCAGTGGGAAACATGTCAAAAGAGGAGCTTCTGGAGCTGAAAAAAGCTATGAATGCAAAGGCTCTTGCAAAGAGAAGGACAAGAACAGCGCTCCGTGTTACGGCAAATGTGGTGTTTGCAGTTCTGATCCTGCTTCCATTGCTTTATGCCATCAGTATTGCACTGATGCCTTCCAGTGAACTGTTTACTACAGAGTTGAATCTCTTTCCCAAGAATCCGACCTTTTCCAACTTTATCAATGCATTCCGCACCGTTCCACTTCTCCGATTCATATTGAATTCCTTTATCATGGCGGGATGCATTACCATCGGACAGATCATTACCTGTTCTCTTGCTGCTTTTGCGTTTTCTTTCCTGGAATTCAAAGGAAAAGGTATTCTCTTCATGGTTGTGATGGCAACCATGATGGTTCCGGGAGAGGCAACGATCATTTCCAACTACCTGACGGTATCAAGCTGGGGAATGCTGGATACTTATCAGGTACTGATCGTGCCTTACCTTACATCCGCAATGGGAATTTTCCTGTTCCGTCAGTTTTACATGACTTTCCCGATCTCACTGTATGAATCGGCAAAGCTTGACGGCTGCAGCAATCTGAAATTTATCGTAAGGATCCTGCTTCCGCTGACAAAATCCGCTATTGGCGCTATGGCAGTGTATACCTTTATTAACGCATGGAATATGTACATGTGGCCGCTGCTTGTAACAGGCTCCAACAATATGCGAACCGTTCAGATCGGTATCAGTATGCTGGATAGTGTGGATTCACAGTCCATCACCCTGATGATCGCAGGCGTTGTTATGATCATCATTCCGTCCATTTCCATTTTTATCGTTGGACAGAAACAGCTGATCAGAGGAATGTTCTCGGGTGCAGTCAAGGGCTGATATCGGAGCAGGCAGCAACCCTGCAGCATCCTGCTGTAAGGGGAAAAATAATGCAAAAAGATACTGCAAAGTCGTAAGACGGGCAGTTCATCTTATATAAAAAAATGAAAAAAGAGAAAATTTTTCAAGAGGAGAAAAAAGTTATGAAGAAAAAAATCATCGCAGCTTTCCTTACCACAGCAATGACTATCGGTTCTCTTTCCGGAGTAACTGTATTCGCCGCAGATGCCGGCACAGATGAAAAAGTGGAAATGGCAGATGCTTCCGATGTAGATGGAACTACCATTACCTTCTGGCATTCCATGGGTGGTGTCAATGGTGAGGCGATCGATACACTGGTAAAAAAATTCAACGATGAGAATGAATACGGAATTACGGTAGATGCTCAGTATCAGGGGGAATATGATGATTCCCTGAACAAGCTGAAAAGTGCACAGATCGGAAACATGGGTGCGGATCTTGTACAGGTATATGAGATCGGAACAAGATTCATGATCGATTCCGGATGGATCGTGCCTATGCAGCAGATGATCGACGCAGATAGCTACGATGTATCTGAGATCGAGCCGAACCTGGCTGCATACTACACCATCGACAATGAGCTGTACTCCATGCCGTTCAACTCTTCCACACCGATCATGTATTACAACAAGGACATGTTTGATAAAGCAGGCATCACAGAAATTCCGGACAGCCTGGAGGGCATCGGTGAGATCGGACAGGATCTTCTGGACAAAGGCGGCGCAGGCGAGGTAATGTCTCTTGGAATCTACGGATGGTTTTTCGAGCAGTTTATCGGAAAGCAGGGCCTTGAGTATGCAAACAACGGAAACGGACGTAAAGAGGCTGCTACAGCTGTTGCTTTTGACGAGAATGATGCTGCAAAGAATATCCTTACAGCATGGAAGGATCTTAACGACAAGGGCTTCGCACCGGTCGTAGGAAAAGGCGGCGATGCTGGTCTGGCAGATTTCTCAGCAGGAAAATCTGCGATCACTCTTGGCTCCACAGCTTCCCTGAAACAGATCCTTCAGGATGTAAACGGAAAATTTGAGGTTGGTACTGCATACTTCCCGAAGATCAAATCCAGTGACGAGGGCGGTGTTTCCATCGGTGGTGCATCTCTTTGGGCACTGAACAACAATGATCCGAAAAAGCTTCGTGCAACATGGGAGTTCGTAAAATTCCTGATCTCTCCGGAGTCTCAGGCTTACTGGAACGCACAGACCGGATATTTCCCTGTAACTGTAAAGGCTCAGGAAGAGCAGGTATTTAAGGCTAATGTTGCAAAATATCCGCAGTTCCAGACAGCGATCGACCAGCTCCATGATTCTTCTGCCGACTATGTAGGCGCTCTGTTAAGTGTATTCCCGGAGGCAAGAGCTACCGTGGAATCCGAGATTGAGAGCATGCTCAACGGAAAAGAGGATGTGGATACAGCTGTGAAAAACATGGCAGATTCCATCAACAAATCCATCGAAGAGTATAACCTGGTGAATGAATAATTCGAAAAGGCGTGGAAACTGAAAAAGAAAAATAAATATATACAGCCAAAAATCCCCGGGTAAGCTCCTGGGGATTTTTGCTATAGTCACGGAAAAAAACATCCTGACAGGAAAATATCAGGAGAAAAATCAGAGGAATCTCTGGACGTAAGAGTATATATTGGCTATAATGATGAAGTTAATATCTACTCCTCAGGAAGGAAGAAAAATCTGTGAATAGAAGTAAAAGAGAAGATTATAAGAGATTTGTGGTATTTTGTCTGGCAAGTCTGATCGTGATCGCACAGGCAGCGATCTTTGCTTATGTATGGTATGATTTTTACAGTGACCTGATCCTGAAGCCATTCTGGAGAAAAGGTAACTGGGTAATGATCCTGATCTATGCGCTGATCTATCTGATGTTTGCCAAGCTTTACGGAGGTCTGAAGGTAGGCTATCTGAAGCGTATCGATGTATTTTATTCATTGACGCTGGCAACGATCTGTACCAATGTTGTGACGTATTTTCAGATCACACTGATCAACAGATGGTTTATGTCGGCCAGACCGGTGATCGAAATGACCGGAGTCCAGCTTGTTGTGACGGTACTGTGGATCTGGGGCTCCAGGTATATTTACTCCAGACTGTACGGAGCCAGAAGGCTGCTGGTGATCTACGGAGACCGTGATCCCGGTGATGTGATCCACAAGATGAACACCCGAAAGGATAAATACGATATCAGCGGTAAGGTTCATATCCGTGAGGGCGAAGAGAAGATCCATGCCATGATGGAAGATTATGAAGGCGTGATCATCTGGGATCTTCCGTCCCAGATCCGAAACAGGTATCTGAAATACTGTTTTTCTCATTCCATCCGTTGCTATATGAGCCCGAAGATTTCCGATATCATCCTGCTTGGAACAGACAGGATCCATCTGTTTGATACGCCGCTTCTGATGTGCAGGAATCAGGGACTTTCCATGGAGCAGCGTGCAGCCAAGAGAGTTCTGGATATCATTGTTTCCGGACTTGGGATCATCGTATCCTCACCCATCATGCTGATCATTGCCATTGCGGTGAAGGCTTATGACGGCGGTCCGGTATTTTATCTCCAGGATCGTCTTACCTATCAGGGAAAGGAATTCCGCATCCGGAAATTCCGAAGCATGTGTGTGGATTCCGAGAAGAACGGAGCACGTCTTGCGTCCAAGCACGATTCCCGTATCACACCGGTAGGACATGTTCTGCGTAACCTGCATCTGGATGAGCTTCCCCAGCTGTTTAACGTGTTTATGGGTGATATGTCTCTGGTAGGTCCACGGCCGGAACGAGATGTGATCATGCAGGAATATGAGCAGGAAATCCCGGAATTCCACTATCGTCTTAAGGTAAAAGCCGGACTGACCGGTTATGCTCAGGTATATGGCAAATATAACACCACACCGTATGATAAGCTGAAGCTGGATCTGTTTTATATTGAAAATTATTCATTCCTTCTGGATATCAAGCTTCTGTTTATGACTGTAAAGATCTTTTTCCAGAAAGAAGTTTCCGAGGGCGTGGATGATAATCAGAAGAACGCTCTTAAGGATTCCGAAGACAAAAAATAAGTAACGAAACGAAATGCGTGTCAGGCTGCGGCAGATCATCCTGACGCGCATTTTGTGGATAGAGAGGACGGAGGTTGTTTTTATGGAAAAGCCGTTGGTTTCCGTAGTGATGCCCGTATATAACGGGGAAAGATATATTGGAAAAGCGATCGAATCAGCACTGGGACAGGAGGTTCCGGTAGAAGTGCTGGTCATTGATGACTGTTCTGCAGACGGCACAGAACTTGCTGTAATGAAATATATGGACAGCGGAAAGATCCGTTATATCCAAAATGAACAGAATATGGGGGCTGCCCGTTCCAGAAACCGGGGCGTAAAGGAAGCCCGGGGAAAATATATCGCATTTCTGGATGCGGATGACTGGTGGGAAAAGGGCAAGCTGAAAGCCCAGACAGAGGTTATGGAACAGACCGGCTGTGCGATCTGCTCCACCGGAAGAGAGCTGATGACGCCGGATGGGCGCACTACCGGCAAATATATTCCGGTAAAGGAACGGATCACATACAGGGAGCTTCTGAAGCATAACAGCATCAACTGTTCTTCCGTATTGCTGCGCAGAGAAGATGCACTTGCGTTTCCAATGGAGCATGATGACAGCCATGAAGATTACATTACCTGGCTCCGGATCCTGAGAAAGGGAGGATTTGCAGCAGGGATCAACAGACCTTACCTGAAATACCGGCTCAGTGAAGGGGGAAAATCCAGAAATAAGCTGAAGTCTGCGGCAATGACTTATCAGGTGTATCGGTATGTGGGATATGGTCCGCTGAAGAGTCTGTTTTTCTTTGTTTCCTATGCGCTCCACGGGATATGGAAATACCGTTGAAAAATTCTGGAAGAGGTGAATAATTCTGACATATATTAATTCTTTATTTCCAAATTCATAAATATATGTTATTATTTATTCATACTTTTATCAAATATTACAAGGTGGAAACAAATGAAACAGAGAACGGATAGCCAGGGAGTTCCGTATTCTTACCTGGTCGATAACATTAAAGTAGTACTGATCTTTCTTGTCGTATTTAATCATCTGATCGCATTTCAGCTGGTCAAGGTGGACATGGTGGTGCGTTATGTATGGTATGGGATCACCATTTTTCACATGCCTGCTTTTATTTTTATATCTGGATATCTTTCCAAGAAGCCACAGGATGTACTGAAGAATGTGAAGAATCTGCTGATCCCTTATATTCTTGGATACAGTCTGACCTGGTATGCTTATATCTGGACCGGCAGAAGCATGGATTATGAGCTGCTCCGTCCGTCCGGAACAGTTATGTGGTATGTGCTGGCATTGTTTATCTACAGGCTGACTATCGAAGCACTTGGCAAGATACGTTTTATCGTGCCTCTGAGCATTATTTTTGCATTGTGGGCAGGAACAAGACCGGAATTTACAACCTATCTTTCAAGCTCCAGGATTGTTGTATTTTTTCCGTTTTTTGTGGCAGGCTATCTGTGGAAGAGTGATTACACAGACGTGGTCCGTAAATTCAAGGGTAAATGGATCCTGCTCCTGGTTTCAGCCCTGCTTTTGTATGCAGTTCCGAATTTTATGATCGCCAATGAGATCCCGGTAGATATTTTCCGTGGGAATCATACGTATCAGTTATCGGGAATGGATGATATCACAGGAATGCTGATCCGCCTTCTGATGTATCTGGTATCTTTTGTGCTGGTGCTGACGTTTCTGGCATTGATCCCGGATGTGAAGCTGCCGGTTACCTTTGTTGGAAGAAATACCATGGGGATTTATTTTTTCCATTATCCGATCATGATCGTACTCAACGGCCTGCTTCTTCTCAGCATCCCGCAGATGCTGAATGTCTGGGTGCTTTTCGGAGTATCCTGGGTGCTTGTGCTGATCCTTGGAAGCAAGCCGGTATCTTTCCTCTACGGAGGGGTACTGAACCTGCTTACATTTATTCTGTTCAAACGTGAGAGGCAGGTGCAGGATGAAGGACTTGAGGATGAATATGATGAAGATGACCGTTATGAGATCATACTGAAAAGAAAGAAAGCCATTGAGGAGCTTGCGGCAACTCTGGACGAGGAGGATGCACGTAAGGTGAAGGACGATGTGGCGGCTGTACTGGAACATGAGACAGAAGAGACGGAAGAAATCCGTGGCGAGGATTTCTTTGTAGATGAGGATCTTGAGATGGAGGAAGGCATGGATGATGCCGGAGCTCCACAGGAATTTGAGCAGCTCCAGGACCTGGATGATATATTAGAGATCACAGAACCGCAGGGGGAAATGGAAGTGCTTTTGAAAAATAAAGAAGAGAAAGCGCAGGATTAAATTAATAATGAAAAAAGTCATTACTTACGGTACCTTTGATCTGTTCCACCAGGGACATTACAATATTCTGAAAAGAGCCAGGGAGCTGGGGGATTATCTTGTTGTGGGTGTCACCAGTGAAAGCTATGATATCGAACGCGGCAAGCTGAATGTACAGGACAGCCTTCTGAAGCGTATCGAAAATGTCCGCAAGACTGGTTTTGCGGATGAGATCATTGTAGAGGAATATCAGGGGCAGAAGCTAAATGACATTACAAAATACAATATCGACCTTCTGGTAGTCGGTTCGGACTGGCGTGGCAAATTTGATTATCTGAAGAATTACTGTGAGGTCGTTTATCTGGAACGTACCAAAAATATTTCCAGTACCAAGCTCAGAAGTGAGGGTATGATCTACAGCATGGGCATTGTTACGGATGATACAGAGGACAACGAAATGGTGATGGAGTCCAAGTATGTCAGCGGACTGCATGTAGAAAGTGTGTATTCCGAGGACGTTTTTGTTGCGAGAGAATTCTGTGACAGATACGAACTTGACTCTTATGGTACAGATTACGGGCAGTTTCTGGAAGGATTGGATATCATTTATATCCGATCCGGTCTGAAAAACAGGGCAGATTATATCCGAAAGGCACTGGAATGTGATAAATATGTGATCAGTGATACGCCTATGGCTCTGGAGCCGGAAGAGATAAGAGAGCTGTTTGCACTGGCAAAGGCACATCAGGTTGTTCTGGTAGAGAGGCTTACCATGGTCTATCTGCGCGCGTTTACGCAGCTCGTCTGGCTGACACATGGAGCACTTGTGGGAGATGTGGTAGCTGTAAAATGCGCGATTTCACAGGATGATTTTGAGGGCGGAAAAAATTTCAGTGAAACAGTCAGCCAGGCGCTGTGTGCATGCATCAAGCTTCTCGGTAAGGATTACCTGGAGGTGAAGACCAATGCGGTGAAAAGCAGTGACGGCTGCTTTATTTATGATATGATCACGATGAAGTATCTCCGGGCACTGGCGACCATTGAGATCGGAACAACGGTGGATGTGGAAAACGAGCTTGCGATCATCGGAACCAGGGGGCGTATCACCGTACCCGGTGACTGGTGGAATACCGGATATTTTGAAGCCAAAATAGAAGGTCAGGAATTCCTGAAACGCTACAGCTTTAATTTTGAGGGAAATGGTCTTCGCTATCTGCTTCAGGAGCTGGTCATCATGATCCGTGACAGACGGACAGAATGTACGAGATTTTTTTATGAAGAATCAGAAACTCTGGCTGAGCTTTTGAAAATAATTAATCAAAGAGGTTGACAGATGACAGAAAAACAGAAGCTTCTTTTGCAGCTCTTCCGGGAGGTTGACGCGATCTGCAAAAAGCATGATCTTAGATATGTAATGGCCGGAGGTACTCTGATCGGTGTTCTTCGAAATGAAGGCTTTATCCCATGGGACGATGATGTGGACATTTACATGCCCAAAAGTGACTGGGATAAATTTGTAGAAATATGTCAGAACGAGATGCCGCCGAACCGGGCGGTTTATTGTGCAGAAGTGGACCGTAATTATACCAACGGTTTTCCACGCTACGGAAGTACGGATACCTGTGCGATCCACAAGCATCAGATCATAGGAGACGACAAGGCTGGTGAGATCATTGACGTACTGACTCTGGATCCCATTCCGGATGATGACCGTGAGTATGAGAAATACCGGGAACATATGATGATCTATACGGAACTTCTGAATATCAGCATGGTCGTGGGAGTCAGATGGGAAATTTCTCCCTGGCGGTATCTGTACTGGCTTTTCCGCTATACCTTCTGCGGAAAGGACAGAACCTTAAAGAAATTGGAGAAGATCATGTTTTCTTATAAAGAAGAGGAGTGCAGCCGCTATGCCATGCGATGGGGAGGCTGCCCGTTTCTTTTTGATAAGGATATGATGTTCCCTGTAAAATATATGGACTTCGAGGGCGAAAAGGTTATGATCCCTCACAGGACCAGCGATTATCTGATCTGGCATTACGGGGACGAATGGTCCTATATACCGCCTCATGGGGAAAGAGAATCTCATGAGTCTGTTGATGTTCCGGGCGCCAGCTATCAGGAGGTGCGGGATGAATATATGCCAAGGATCGACAAAAAACGTATCCGCAGACAGATGCTTTTCCGCAAATTCTACTGCCTTCTTATGGCAAAGGGAGACCATAAACAGGATGACAGACGAAGAAGGATCAAAGCCGGTGTTGTAGCCCGGGATGTGTCTGCCCGACTGATGAGATCCGAAAAAACAGCGGAGACCCTGCTGAAAGAGAGAAGATATGATGTGCTTGGTGAGATCTTTGAGGAGTATTACCGTGTACAGCTCAGCATGGAGTTTATCGGGCGTGAGGATTTTAAGGGGATCCGTCCGTTCTATCATCCGGTCCTGATCCCGCTGGAGGATGAGGCTTTTCAGGCGGCCATGCTGACACTGATTTATCAGGAGCGTGTTTCCAAGGCATACCGTATGTACGAGGTACGTAAGAAAATGGATCATCTTACTCCGGAAATGGAGCAGACAGTGGAGGATATCCGACGTTTCCGAAAAGCAGCCAGCCACTATGAATTTAAAGAAATGCAGGAAGCAGAGGCGATTGTGGATGATCTTCTCAGAAAATATCCGGATGCTCCGGGATTCCTGAAATTTAAATGCCGGTTTGTGATGGAGCGCCTGGAAGGACCGCAGAATGCGTCAGAAGCGGAGAAATTTCTGTCTTACTGCCTGAGAGTATTTCCCCAGGATGGATATTTTATGAAATATAAGGGGGATCTTCTCTGGAAAAAGGGCCTCCGGAACGAAGCAATGGCAGAGTATCTGAAAGCCAGAGAATGCACCAATAATGGCATTGTGCAGCTGGAACTGGATAAATTCCTGAAAAAACAGAAGTCCCAGGCGATCCGGGACTGTCGGGATCTGCTTGTAAGCCAGAGAAGATCAGAAGCACTCTCTCTGATGGAATTTTGGAGCAGACTGATGCCGGAGGATGAGGAGATCAGAGGCGCTCTTTATCTTGCGAAGGTATATTCCGTCCGTACAAAAGGGGAGCTGGAAGAGCTGGTGAGAGAGCTTTGCAAAGAACTGGGGATCACCGGTAATTCTCCAAGGGAGGGAACCCTTGAGGAGCCGGTGTACAAAGAGGCACTTACCTGTGCATGGCAGAGATTCGGCTATCCCAAAGCACTGGCAGAGGGCCGTACCAGGATCCTGTGCAGTGAGGAAGAGGGCGAGATGGAATATCTGGCAGAGGAGATCCGCAGCTTTCTGGTCCATAAGGAATGGCAGGGAGAGGTATACAAGCTTCTGGGAGATATCCGGAAGAAACAGGGGCGTACCCGGGAAGCCTTCGAAAATTATTTCCTGGCATTGGATCATGAGCCGCATCCCTATATAAAAAATGAGCTTTCCAGGATCTTCCTGGAGGATCTTTACGATGGAAGCCGGCGTACCGGATTTTTCGCAAAGAAGGCAGACGTGACAGAATTTCTGAACAGCTGGCTGGATAAGTATAAAAGTCAGGAGGAGCTTCAGGAGCTTCTGAAGCGGATCCTGTAATGACAGATCAACAGAAACGAGGCAGAGTGTATTGAACAGAGAACAGCAGAAAGTACTGGAACTTCTAAAAGAAATAGATACCATATGCAGAAAAAATAAGATCACATATTATCTTTCTCCGTATCTTACCCTCTGTGCGGTAACGGAGCGCCCTTTTCCCATGAATCCGGCAAGCAATGATATTTATATGAAGACCGGTGATATGGCCCGGTTTAAAAACATCTTTGATGAAGAACCGGAGCTGCGCAGAGCTCTGGAATCTATGGAGAATAACAGCCGTTTCCCCGGATTTTTTCTGCGTTATACAGATAAAGATACGTTGTTTTATAAGCTGGACGAGTACGGAAAATACAAACATCCGGGACTGGGGATCAATATCCTTCCGCTGCAGTGTGAATATGGCCCAAAGGGAAAATATCTCTGGAACCGTATGCGCGAAGATGGATGGAAAAGGATCTACGGGAAAAAAGGCAAGTGGCGAAACCGGCGTGAGCTGGGATGTATCTGGATGGTGCGAGTCCTTTCCCTTTGCGGACGAGGCTGGCTGGCAAAGAGCATATTCCGGGATCTGCTCCGGCAGCCGCAGGATGGCGCAAAAACATATGTACTCCGATATTTTGACCAGAATCTTTATTTTCCTGCGCATATTTTTGAAAATCCCGGGGAGGCAATGCTTGGAGGAGAATCCTTTATGGTCCCGGGAAACACAGACAGCTATCTCACCCGGGCCTACGGCAAAAATTATCGAAATAAGTCAATGGAAAACTATGTTCCCGGCTCGCTGGTGGTGTGCAGCACACTGATCCCATGCGAGGAATTTCTGCAGCAGTCAAAGGAACTGAAGAAATTTGCTTCTGTCAGGAAGAAAAGGGAAAAGCGCAGGCAGTTTGGAATGAATTACCGGGAATATCTTGCACAGTGCTGGGATTATGCAAAATTCTGCGGGGAAAAATATACCTGTGCACTGGCTTATCGCAAAAAGCTCAGCTATATCCGGAATCTCTTCAAAAATGAAGATTATGTGGAACTGGAAAAAGCATTTGCAGGATATACCAGGATGAATGATCGCTGTCTGAAATATGAAGAAGCATTTGAAACAGATCCGGAGGTTTTTGACCTGTATCTTAAGTATCTGGAAAAAACAGGAAGGATCTCGTATATGGAGAAGGTAAAAAAATATGTCTAAGGTCAAGCTTACAGATTATGTTGTGGAATTTTTGCAGAAAAAAGGGATCCATGATTTCTTCGGATATCAGGGAACCATGATCGCACATCTGGTAGATTCCATTGAGAAGAATCCCCATGTAAGAAGTCATTCCAGCTATCATGAGCAGGGAGCTGCTTTTGCCGCCTGTGGTTATGCTCAGGCAAAGAATGCCTGCGGCTGTGCCTATGCCACCAGTGGTCCGGGAGCTGCCAATCTGCTTTCCGGTGTGGCAGATGCGTATTTCGATTCTCTTCCGGTGATCTTTATCACCGGACAGCTGAATACCTATGAATATTCCGGTATTACAGGCCTTCGTCAGCAGGGCTTTCAGGAGATCGATATGGTTTCCATGGCAAAGCCGGTAACCAAGTACGCGGTGCAGGTCCGTGATCCGAAAAATATCGTTCGTGAACTGAATCTTGCATGGCAGATCGCCAATACAGGTCGAAAGGGACCGGTTCTTATCGATCTTCCCATGAATGTGCAGAGAGGCGAGGTGGAAGATCCGGTTTATGATATGGAATTTTCCGAGGAAGAGATCGAGACAGCTGTATATGGAAAAAATGATCCGGAAAACGGGGCAGCCTTTTACAGGGATGCAGTTGCAAAGGCGGATTCTTCTGATGGAGCAGAGGCGGCAGAATATATTCTGGATAAGATCAGGACTGCAAAACGGCCGGTATTTATGATCGGTCACGGAGCTTCCGGAGAAGCAGAAAAAATGCTCACAGATCTGGCGCGTGCCCATCACATTCCGGTGATCACAAGCGTACTTGCCCGGTCCGCACTGAGCTTTGATGATCCTTTGAACTTCGGGTGCATCGGAGGTGCCTACGGACATCGGTATGCAAATATGATCGCCAATGCAAAAAGCGACCTTCTGCTCTGCTTTGGAATTTCCCTGTGTACCCGTCAGATTGGTACTAAGGTTCATGAGTTTGCGAAGAATGCCGAAATCATCCGTGTGGATATTGATCCTTATAATCTTCAAAGAGAGATCCATGCGGGAAGAGAAGGTGAGAAATGCTTTTGCGTCAGCGCAGAGACTGTGGTGCGTAAGCTGACAGAGCAGCAGGCACAGATCGGTTCTTATGAGGAATGGCTTGCTGTCTGCCAGAAGATCCGTAAGGAACTCTGGAAAGTGGACGATGAGACACCGCAGCGTTATCCGAACCGCATGATCGCATACTTGAGTGATCAGCTTTCCGATACCGGAGCGGTTGCTGTGGATGTGGGACAGCATATGGTCTGGAGCTATCAGTCCTTCCACAATCAGCAGGGGCAGAAGACGCTTTTTTCCGGCGGACATGGTGCTATGGGATATGCACTTCCGGCGGCTATCGGAGCTTATTATGCTACCGGCAAGCCGGTGGCATGTATCTGCGGAGACGGAGCCTTCCAGATGAATATCCAGGAGCTGCAGTGGGTGAAGCGTGAGAATATCCCAGTGAAGATGATCGTAATGAATAATGAGGCTTTGGGAATGATCCGTCATCTTCAGAGAGATTATTTTGACTGTGTATATGCGGATACCTCCGATGGCAGCGGATTCTCATCCTGCGATTTTACAGATGTGGCGCAGGCTTACGGAATTCCTGCAAAGCGCATCCAGGGAGAAGACGTGGAAAAATATGCCGGTGGATTCCTGGAGCAGAACGGGCCGGAGCTTCTGGAGATCATGCTGGAGCATGGAACCTACGCATACCCGAAGACCTGTCTGGGCGAGCCGATCCACAATCAGCAGCCTTATATACCGAAACCGATATTTGATGAACTGATGGAGCTGTAAAATGGGAAAAATAACTGTGATCACAGGCGGTACCTCCGGAATCGGAAGAGGGATCGCCGAAAAGATCCTGGCAGAGTCAGCAAAAACTGACAGGATCTTCGTAACATATGGACATGATGAGAAGAAGGCACTGTCGTTTCAGGAGAGCCTTCCTGAGGAAAAAAGATCTCAGGTGACTTTGATAAAGGCAGATATGTCTTCCTATGAAGAGATGATGGTTTTTGTGGAGGAGCTGAAAAAGCAGACAGACCATATTGACTGGCTTGTAAGCAATGCCGGCATCAGTACCTACGCAAAATATGAAGACTACAGCTTTGAGGAGTGGACACGGATCGTAAATACCAATCTTTCCGTACCTGTATTTATGGTCAAAGAGCTGAGATCCATGATGGTAGAGGGTGCTCTTTACCGGTTCTTATGCAGGACAGCAGGCGTATTCTTCCTCCCTTGTATATGGAGTCACCAAGGCAGCCATCCATTTCCTGACAAAATCCCTGGTAAAGGAATTTGAGCCAAAGGGCATCACAGTCAACGCTATTGCACCTGGCTTCATCGAAACTCCGTGGCACAGCGCCCGCACCCAGGAGAGCTACGACCGTATCAACCGGAAGATCGCACTCCACAGGTTTGGAACTGTGGAGGAAGTGGCGGATATGGCTTATGCAGTGCTGTCTAACGGATATATGAACGGCAGTGTGGTGGATATCCACGGTGGTTATGACTACTTTTAACCGCTTGCTTATCAGTTGAAAGTGCGCAGGAAGACAGAAGAAGACATGTTGTGCCTGCACATAAGGGTCTTCTTATTACTTTCTGTACAGGGGCGACGTCCCGAAAACGAAATGCAGCGAAGCAGAATCGGGTTTGCGCACTTGAGACGTCCGTACGGAATCTGTGAAATTCTTTATATTTAAGCGAAAAAGGCTTGACTTGCACACCTGCTCTGTGATAAAATTGACGAGCGACATGGAAGTTAGGTCTTTTTTTTATGCCCGAAAATGACGACGGATATACGTTCCGGGCGGCATAGAAGACCATGCAAATGAAAACACTGGAGGTGGAAGTTGTGCGCGTTAAGATTACATTAGCATGCACCGAGTGCAAGCAGCGTAACTACAATATGACGAAGGAGAAAAAGAACCATCCTGAGAGAATGGAGACCAAGAAATATTGTAAGTTCTGTCATACACACACTCTGCACAAGGAAACAAAGTAATCACAGAGATTTGTGAGGTTATGCTATGGAAAAACAGAAATCTGAGGATAAGCCGCAGAAGAAAAGTTGGTTTCAGGGACTTCAGTCAGAATTTGAGAAGATTGTCTGGACAGACCGTCCCACACTGGCAAAGCAGACTGTTGTGGTCGTGATCATCACGATCATCCTGGCAGTGGTTATCAGTGTAATGGATTCCGGAATTCTGGAATTCATTAATTTCTTAATGAAGTAAGGACAAGGTGATTATATGTCAGAAGCAGCAAAATGGTACGTTGTCCATACCTATTCCGGGTATGAGAACAAGGTAAAAGCCAACATTGAAAAGACGATCGAGAACAGACACCTGGAAGACCAGATCCTGGAGGTACGTGTTCCGCTGCAGGATGTAGTGGAGATGAAGAACGGAACCTCAAGACAGGTTCAGAAAAAGATGTTTCCAGGCTATGTGCTTCTCAATATGGTGATGAATGACGATACCTGGTACGTTGTCCGTAATACCCGCGGTGTTACAGGATTCGTAGGACCGGGATCAAAGCCTGTGCCTCTTACAGAAGAGGAAATGATGCCGCTTGGTATCCAGAAACCGGATATCGAAGTGGACTTCGCAGAGGGCGACATGGTAGTCGTTACCGGTGGTGCATGGAAAGATACCGCAGGTGTGATCACAGGTATCAACATGCAGAAACAGACGGTAACGATCAATGTTGAGCTTTTCGGTCGTGAAACACCGGTAGAAATAAGTTTCACAGAAATCAAAAAAGCTGAGTAATTCAAAAACAAGGTAACAGCAAGTGGGAGGGACACACCCCCGCCAATACCACATAGGAGGTGCCGAAA
>ENA-OPAO01001150-OPAO01001150.1-human-gut-metagenome-genome-assembly--contig:-NODE-1150-length-19302-cov-6.611524_pt1 | contig 19302 bp, 15 predicted proteins | sample MGYA00241054_ERZ501424 | MGnify/ENA primary metagenome ERZ501424 (study PRJEB25962, sample SAMEA2042623) | human gut metagenome | biome: human gut; feature: human-associated habitat; material: faeces...
CTTGTTCTTTCAATGAAAACGTCCTGTTCTTTTTTTTAAAGACCTTGTTCTTTTCTGAAAAGAACAGGACGTTTGAGAGGTTAGTAACGTACATGCCGGAAGGTTAGTAACGTGTCACCCCATACGTTACTAATGTGTGGGGTGTAAGGTTAGTAATGTTACAGGTGAAAGATTATATATCCTACAAGCAATACATATAATGGATGTTTGTGATTGCCTCGCATCTATTTTGCAGATGAGCCATGAAGTGACCCTCTCCATAAAATAAAATTGGAGGAAAACAAGTCCGTCTTCCTCCAATGGTTTTTAGATATCATCTCTTCCGTCTATTCTTTTGGGGTGTTTCTTCTATTATTGGCATTGGGCTTGCCCGTACCGTTCTTTTTCCCCTTATAATTGCCTTGTTTTCTGGAGCCGCCACCTTTGTGATTGCTACGACCGGCGCCACTTCGCGGGTTGTATTCGGGCGCTTCTCCCAATTCCTCGGGAACCGGGATTTTATAGATGTTCCTACCCAGGAAATTTTCAATAGCTTTGAATTGGGTCTGCTCTTTCTCACTGACAAAAGTAATGGCGCAACCATCATGGTTGGCACGAGCTGTACGGCCGATGCGGTGTACATAATCCTCGCTGTCATGTGGAACATCGTAGTTGATTACCAAACGAATATCGTCAATGTCTATTCCTCGCGAAACAATATCGGTAGCAATCAGAATATTGATTCTGCCACTTTTAAATTCACGCATAATCTGTTCCCGTTGGGACTGCTCCAAGTCTGAGTGCATTTCACCTACGTTCAGTTTCATCCGCTTGAATGCTTGTGTCACCTCCTTTACTTTCAATTTGGAAGAGGCAAAGATAATGACACGTTCGGGTGTTTGATCCTGGAAAAGGGATTGAATAATTCCCAATTTCTGGCGTTCATAACAGATATAAGCCGTTTGGATAATCTTTTCCGCAGGTTTTGAAACCGCTAATTTTATTTCTACCGGATTGTTTAAGATCGTTTTTGCCAATTGTTGTATTTTAGCCGGCATAGTGGCCGAGAACATGATGGTCTGACGTTCTTTCGGCAGATATTTCACTATTTGCATAATGTCATCCGAGAATCCCATATCCAGCATACGGTCCGCTTCATCAAGAATAAAGAAAGAAACTTTAGACAAGTCTACGTAACCTAGGCTGAGATGACTTATCAGACGTCCCGGAGTAGCAATGACTACATCGGCCCCCAAAGTTAAACCTTTCTTTTCTTGCTCGAAGCGCACACCATCGTTTCCTCCGTAAACAGCCACGCTGGATGCCGGTAGAAAATAAGAGAAACCTTCCATTTGCTGGTCTATCTGTTGCGCTAATTCGCGTGTGGGTGACATGATCACACAATTGATGGCATCTTCCGGATATCCGCCTTTGCTTAATTGATTAAGAACGGGCAAAAGGTATGCGGCAGTCTTGCCGGTTCCGGTCTGTGCCACTCCGATCAAATCTTTTCCTTCAAGAATGACCGGTATGGTATGTTCTTGTACAGGAGTGCATTCTTCAAATCTCATGGCATCTAATGCCTGAAGCACCCCTTCTTCTAAATTTAGTTCTGAAAATTTCATATATATAGTTACTTCTTTCTTTAGAGTTTGCCGCGTTCTTCCAGGTAAGAGTCCTTGAAGCCCAGGAAATAGAGGACGCCGTCCAATCCGATCGTATTAATGGACTGTTGTGCGTTAGCCACTACTTTGGGTTTTGCATGGAATGCTATACCCAAACCGGCTTCGGACAACATGGGCAAGTCATTCGCTCCGTCTCCTACAGCAATAGTTTGTGCTATGTCCACACGTTCTACTTGAGCGATCAGTTTCAGCAGTTCGGCTTTACGTTTTCCGTCAACTACATCTCCCAGATATCTTCCGGTTAATTTGCCATTTACTATTTCCAGTTCATTGGCATATACGTAATCTATGCCGAATTTATCTTTCAGATAATTGCCGAAATAGGTGAATCCACCGGATAGGATGGCTATTTTGTAACCATATCTTTTCAACACGAACATCAGACGTTCCACACCTTCGGTGATGGGAAGGTTTTCTGCGATTTCTTTCATTACGCTTTCATCCAGTCCTTTCAGCAAAGCCACCCGTTCTGTGAAGCTTTCTATGAAATCAATTTCTCCACGCATGGCGCGTTCTGTGATTTCTCGTACTTGGTCACCCACACCGGCGCGTTCGGCTAATTCATCTATACACTCTGTCTGTATCAATGTGGAATCCATATCAAAACAAATCAAGCGTCGCATACGCCGGTACATATTGTCCAGCTGGAAAGAAAAGTCCATTTCCAGGTCACTGCTCAGTTTCATTAACGCCTGTTGCATCTCTTCCCTTTGGCGGGGGGTGCCACGGACGGAGAATTCGATACAAGCCCGTACATTCGCTTTTCGTTCATCCAATGGAATACGCCCTGTAAGACGTTTGATAGCATCAATATTCAAACCTTGTTCCGCCAATATTCCTGTGACTGCCGCGATTTGTTTGGCTGTCAGCTTGCGTCCCAGTAAAGTCAGGATGTACCGGTTCTTGCCTTGCATGTTTACCCATTCCTCATATTCTTCCACAGTAACGGGATAGAAACGGATATTGATGCCTAATGCGGAAGCTTTAAATAGCAACTCTTTCATGATATTCCCTGAATCTTTTTCCTGGCTTTTGAATAAAATGCCTAATGACAGGGTGCTATGAATATCGGCCTGGCCAATATCCAAAATGGTAACATCATATTTTGACAAAATTTCCGTAATGGAAGCGGTTAATCCCGGCCGGTCAAGACCGGTAATTCTGATTAAAATAAGTTCAGTATTATTATTCATACTTTGTGGTTGCTATTTACAGATTGCAAAAGTACGTAAATAAATCCTTATCAGCTATATTTTCTGCATTCTTTTTTCTCGATGAAAAGGACGATTTTATGCTATATAACATATTTTTTGAGAAAAAATCTTGGAGTTAATTTCAAAACTCCTTACCTTTGCCGCAGATTTCCAATTTAAATGGTATTGATTATCAGTACTAAAGATAATGTTCCGGGTGGAAATCACTGTTTAAGGGCAGTCTCGGATAGTATTAACTAAGATCGAATTACATGATTAAAAATGTAAAGTGGATTTTTGTTGTATTAATTATTAGTTCCTTGATTTCATTCTCTTTTGTAGGGAAAAACACGCCGACAGAAGGCTTGACCATAGGAGACAAGGCTCCTACATTTACTATCTGTGGCGAAAAGCAGTTGATTGACTTGAAGGATTTAAGAGGTAAATATGTACTGCTAAGTTTTTGGGCCAGCTATGATGCTTTGTCAAGGATGCAGAATGCTACTTTGAATCATGCCGTCGCGCAGGCCGACAATGTAGAAATGGTTTCCGTTTCATTTGATGAATACAAGTCGATATTTAACGAGACCATTAAAAAAGACCAGATTTCAACTTCTAATTGTTTTGTGGAATTGGCTGGTGTTTCATCGGATCTATATCAGACTTATCGCTTGAAAAGAGGCTTTAAGAACTTTTTGTTAGATGAAAATGGTGTTATCGTTGCCAAGGATGTCACCGTATCCGAACTCTCTTCTTATTTGAATTGAGAGAACATTTCCGAAAGGAAGAAAAATACAACAAAAATAATTACCGTGGATTCTCAATGGAATCTGCGGTTTTTTTTGCTATATGGTATTTTATTGACTTACATCATTTACCATTCACAATCAAATGCCTACCTTTACAGCGGATAAATAAAAAGATTATGAAACAGATTAAGAATATTGTGTTTGATTTCGGCGGGGTTGTCATTGGCCTTGATCGTGAACAGGCTGTAAAGGCATTTGAGCGGATAGGAGTGAGGGAAGCGGACAGTTTATTAGGGAAATACCACCAGCAGGGGATTTTTCAGGAAGTAGAAAATGGAAACATAGATGCTGAGACTTTTCGCTGTGAGTTGAGTAAAATCTGCGGGAAAGAATTGACTTATCAAGACGTGGAAAATGGGTGGAAAGGATTTGTTACGGACGTGCCGCAATATAAATTGGATTACCTGAATGAGCTTCGTAAGAAGTACAAGGTATATATATTGAGCAACACCAATCCTTATGTGATGGGATGGGCGAGGAGCAATGCATTTACTTCTGCGGGAAAGCCATTGGACGCTTATGTTGACAAGATTTATACTTCCTACGAAGCCGGTTCCACCAAGCCGGATCCTGGCATCTTTAACTATATGATCAAAGATAGTAAACTGAATCCGGCTGAAACAATATTTGTAGATGACGGTGCGGCCAATATTGTTATTGGTAAAGAACTGGGCTTTATTACGATGCAACCGGAGAACGGCGAGGATTGGCGTCAAAAACTAGAAAAGCTCCTATGATTATTTAGGAGCTTTTCTGTATAAATAGATAGCAATAAATGTGTAAAGTATATTAGGAATCCATACCGCTATAATAGGAGGGGTGTTTCCGTTGACAGCAAAGGTTGCTGACACTGTTTGGAACAAAATGTATGAAAAACTAAGTGCTAACCCTACTCCTAAATGCAGTCCCATTCCTCCTTTCATTTTTCTGGATGATAAGGAAACACCAATGGTTGTCAAGATAAAAGCGGCAAAGGACATGGCTATACGTTGGTAATATTCAATTTCAAATTCCTTTATGTTGGCGAACCCACGTCTTTTCTGCTTGTCTATATATTCTTTCAGTTCAGGGCTTGTCATGGTTTGTTGCTGCCCTTTCATAATCAGAAAATCTTGAGGCTCCATTTTAATGATCGTATCCAAACGGTCACCCCGAGTGATTTTCTCACGCATACCTTCCATCTCACGTATCATATAGTTCTTGATTGTCCATTTGTGTACAGATGCTGTATCATAAGTGACACTTCGGGCAGTAAGGTGGGCAACCAGTTTCTTGTCATCAAACTTGTCTAAAGAGAAACGGTATCCCGTTTTATTATAATTTTCATAACGTTCTATGTAGGCAATGACCCCGCTGTCTACTTCCAGTTGCACATTCCGCACATATTCCTGTTTCTTTTTTTTCTTATAACGGTCCTCAAAATCCAAACGGGTTACATTTCCCTTAGGTATGACGTATGCTCCCAGTCCGAAAGTAACAACGGAAATGATTGCGGCCGAAATCATATAGGGCCGCATCATTCGTTTAAAACTCATTCCGGTGGAGAACATGGCAATGATTTCCGAGTTTTCTGCCAGCTTGGAAGTAAAGAAGATAACAGCGATAAAGACAAACAAGGGGCTGAACAGATTGGAGAAGTAGGGGATGAAGTTCATGTAATAATCAAATACAATCGCTTTCAGCGGAGCTTTGTTATTGATGAACCTGTCTATATTTTCGTTCACATCAAATACTACTGCAATGGAGATAATCAATGCAATAGCGAAAAAGTAGGTTCCCAGAAACTTCTTAATGATATATATGTCCAGTCTTTTCACCCATTTATCCAGTTTCAGCCAACTGATATTCGGCTTCCACCATTTTTTATCCTTTGGGGATGAATCTGTGTTTGTCTTGAACCAATTCTTCATTTCTAGTAATTTATAATCTTGTAGATAAGCGTTTTACCATCATTGGTTTCCACGTAGAGAAATCTCCTGCAATGATGTGTTTACGGGCCTCGCCTGCTAGCCACAGATAGAATGCCAAGTTGTGGATAGAAGCGATTTGCATGGCCAGCAGTTCTTGTGCGTGGAACAGATGGCGCAAGTAAGCACGGCTGTACATGGTATCTACATACGATGCTCCTTCGGCCTCGATAGGAGAATAATCATCCTCCCATTTCTTGTTGCGCATGTTCATTATGCCGTTTTTAGTGAATAACATTCCATTGCGTCCGTTCCGGGTCGGCATTACACAATCAAACATATCTACACCGCGTTCTATACCCTCCAGTATATTTACCGGTGTACCGACTCCCATCAGATAGCGGGGCTTGTCTTTGGGTAAGATTTCATTGACAACCTCTATCATTTCGTACATTTTCTCGGTTGGCTCACCTACGGCCAGGCCACCGATGGCATTTCCGTCAGCTCCCTTGGAGGCAATATATTCCGCTGATTGTTTGCGTAAGTCGGGATAGACACAGCCTTGTACTATGGGAAATAATGACTGTTGATAACCATATTTGGGATCGGTTTCGTTGAAATGCTTTATGCAACGGTCCAGCCAACGATGGGTAAGCTGCATTGATTTTTTTGCGTATTCATAATCTGCGGTTCCCGGAGTACATTCGTCAAAAGCCATCATGATATCTGCACCGATAGTCCGTTCTATGTCCATCACCCGTTCAGGAGTGAACAGGTGTTTCGAACCGTCTATATGTGAGCGAAATTCCACACCTTCTTCTCTCATTTTGCGGATACCTGATAAGGAGAATACCTGAAAACCACCACTGTCAGTCAGCATAGGACGGTCAAAGCCGTTGAATTTATGCAGACCTCCGGCACGTTCTATTATATCCAGTCCCGGTCGTAAATACAGGTGGTAAGTGTTGCCCAGGATTATCTGTGCTTTAATGTCCTCTTTCAACTCATGTAAATGCACGCCCTTCACCGTTCCCAATGTGCCTACAGGCATAAAGATGGGGGTTTCTATTTGCCCGTGGTCAGTTGTTATCAATCCGGCACGGGCATTCGATTTGGGGTCTGTATATTGTAAGTCAAAAGTCATATTTATTTCTTTTCTTCTGTTTTTTGATTGGTAATATTAAAATCAATGGCATCGTTTACTTTTTCATTGGTGAGAGCCAAAGCCAATACTTCCTTAATATCCGTGACATAATGGAATGTCAGTCCTTCTAGATACATCGGCTGAATTTCTTCAATGTTCTTGCGGTTTTCCTCACATAAAATGATGTCTTTGATTCCGGCGCGTTTAGCGGCTAGGATCTTTTCTTTGATACCGCCTACGGGCAGGACTTTTCCACGTAATGTGATCTCGCCTGTCATTGCCAGATTTGCTTTCACTTTACGCTGGGTGAGGGCGGATGCCAATGAAGTCACCATGGTGATACCGGCTGACGGACCATCTTTAGGGATGGCTCCTTCAGGTACATGGATGTGGATATTCCAATTGTCAAAGATATCTTCCTGTAAATTCAGCAGTTTGGTATGTGCCTTGAGATATTCCAAAGCCAGCATGGCCGACTCTTTCATTACGTCACCCAAGTTCCCGGTCAATGTCAGTTTACCGCCTTTTCCTTTGCTTAAACTGGTTTCTACAAACAAAATTTCACCTCCGACAGCTGTCCACGCCAGCCCTGTGACAACACCGGCGTATTCATTTCCTTGGTATTTGTCGCGGCTATATTCTGGCGTGCCCAGATATTTGCGTACATCGGCAGGTTTTATTTCATGCATCACTTCATAGCCGTCACGTGCAAATTCCAACGCTATTTTACGCATTACCTTGTTTATCTTCTTCTCAAGTTCGCGCACCCCGCTTTCACGAGTATAATTTTCTACAATACATTCCAAGGCAGCTTTAGAGAACTTCACATATTCTTTTTTAATGCCGTTGGCTTCCAGTTCTTTGGGAACAAGATGCCGGCGGGCTATTTCTACTTTTTCTTCTGTGATATATCCGCTGACCTCTATCAACTCCATACGGTCCAGCAGAGCAGGAGGGATGGTGCTCAAATTGTTTGCCGTAGCGATGAACATTACTTTAGACAAGTCGTAATCTACATCCAAATAGTTATCGTGGAAAGTGTTGTTCTGTTCGGGGTCAAGCACTTCCAGCATAGCGGAACTGGGATCTCCGCGGTGGTCACTGCCCAGTTTGTCTATTTCGTCCAAAATGATAACCGGATTAGAGGACTCGGCTTTTATCAAACTTTTGATGATACGGCCCGGCATGGCACCGATATAAGTTTTACGATGGCCACGGATCTCGGCTTCGTCATGCACACCACCCAATGACATACGTACATATTTACGTTTCAATGATGCCGCTATGGAACGTCCTAAAGAAGTTTTACCGACTCCCGGAGGACCATAAAGGCAGATGATGGGTGATTTCATATCACCTTTTAGTTTCAGCACTGCTAAATGTTCAAGGATACGCTCCTTTACTTTCTCTAGTCCGTAGTGGTCTTTGTTCAATGTCTTTTCGGCATTACTTATATTCAGGTTGTCAGTGGTAAAGACATTCCAAGGTAATCCTAACAGGGTTTGCAAATAGGTAAGTTGCACATTGAAATCCGGTGATTGGGAATTTGTCCTTTCCAATTTGGAAACTTCTTTTTCAAAGAGTTCTGCCATTTCCGGACTCCATTTCTTGGTTTTTCCTTTTTGGCGGAGTTCATCTATTTCATCTTCCTGTCCGGCACCCAGTTCATCCTGTATGTTTTTAATTTGTTGCTGCAAGAAATATTCGCGTTGCTGACGGTCAATATCTTCGCGTGTACGCATTTGAATGCTTTGTTTGATATCAGCCAATTGTACTTCACGATTTAAGATCTTGACCAGCATATACAGGCGGCTTTGCAAATCGCCAGCTTTTAGCAATTTTATCTTTTCTTCTACCGGAATAGGGAAGTTTGCACAAATGAAATTTACCAAAATTTCCGGATTGTCCAAGTTCTTGATTGCAAAAACCGTATCCGGACTCATCTTCTCGGAAGCCTCTATGAACTTACTCGTCAAATCCTTGCAGGTGTCAATCAATGCTTTGAATTCGTCCGTTTCCAGTTGGTCATTTGCCTCCGGAATAGGAGTCACCATCCCTTTCAAATATGGAGACGTTTTGGTGATACTGTCCAAATGTACTTTGGGCCCGTTTGACTGCATAATTACTGTGGTATTTCCACCTGGCATTTCGAATACACGGAGAATCTTCCCGATAACTCCTACATGGTACACATCATTAAAACCGGGATCGTCCATATCTCCCTGTATCTGACAAACTACCGCTATGGGAAGTTTTTTCTTGTATGCAGCATTTATCAATTTCAATGTGCTGGGGCGTCCAATGGTCACAGGCATTACTACAGATGGAAACATTACCATGTTGCGTAAAGGCATAACAGGTATTTCTTTATTAAATTCCATAGCAGTTACTTCATCCGGATCCGTTTGGATTTCAGCTAACATAGAGATGTCATCGTTATCAGTATTCAACAAAATATCCTCTTTCTTATTCCTCTTCATAATTTATTCCTCTTGTGTTAAATTGAGCCCAATGCCCAAAACGGGGACAAAGTTAATCATTCCTTGTCGAATAAGGAAAATTCATGGGAACTAATTGAGTTTTAAAAATCAAATATTTCCTAATAATTGGAGTAATTAAATGGATTTTCCTATTTTTGACAGCTAATTTAATAAATATAGTATGCCAAATCCTTATTTTTCTTTTAAGCAATTTACTGTTTATCATGATAGATGTGCCATGAAGGTTGGTACGGACGGAGTTTTATTGGGAGCTTGGGCCGATGTGGTTTCCGCCCGTAATATTTTAGATATTGGTACTGGAACCGGATTGATTTCTTTGATGATGGCACAGCGGTGCAATGCCCGGATAAGAGCGGTTGATATAGATGCGGATGCTGTGGAACAGGCTCGTGGAAATGTGGCGGCATCTCCGTGGCAGGATAGGATAGAAGTGGAGTTGCAGGATATTTGTCATTTTACATCGGAAACACTCTTTGATGTCATTGTTTCCAATCCTCCTTATTTTACCGATTCATTGAAATGCCCAGGGAAACAGCGTAATATCGCCCGGCATACAGATTTTCTTGATTTTGACAAATTAGCAGGATCTGCAGCCCGTTTGCTTCATCCCGAAGGCGTTTTTTCTGTGATTATTCCTGCTGATGGTAAAGAATCTTTTTTGATGGCTGCCACTCGTTACGGATTACATCTCTCACATCAGACTTTCATTCATACAAAACCTGGATCGGAGCCCAAACGGGTGCTGCTTGCTTTCAAATTCTCTGTGGATAAGTGTGTTATAGACGATTTGACCATCGAATTATCACGTCATGTGTATAGTGAAGAATATATAGCCTTGACTAAAGAATTCTATCTGAACATGTAGAGAGCGGATTATTCTGAACATCATAAAGAAACTGTTTTTATTTGCAGAGTCTTTACTGATGTTCAGAAAAAAGATATTTTTTATTGTTTTTTGGATAGACGACGCAATAAACTTTTGTTAAGTTCAAATAAATGGCTGTGCCGGAAAGCAAAAGTTTCAGCTTTAGGTTTCATACCACTGAATATTTCGGATATTTGCTGTAAGAGACTAAAAGGTTCGTTCTCTTTTTTTTTATCAGAAACAATGATGTTGAGTCCGTGTGGAATCAATTCTACCTCAATATCTTTTCCTCCCATGATCGGATCTCCGTCATAATGCATAACTCCGGGTTTTGAACGATGTATTTTAATCTTTTTAGTACGGAATGTCTTGATCCGGCTGTTTTGGTCTATGGTTTTGTTGAAAAGTTGAAAAGATAAAGAAGGAACATCCAGCACTGTGAACGGCTCTAATATTGTGACATCCATCAACCCATCGGTTAACGAGGCCTGTGGAGCAATATATGCGTTGTTCCCATATTGGGAGGCATTGCCGCAGGCTATCAGGAAAGCTTTGTATTTTACCGTTCCTTCTTCATTTTCTATTTCATAAGTTTCAGGTTTGTAACTCAGACTTTCATGCAAGGTATTTTCCAGATAGGTTAGTAGTCCGCGTTTACCTGAATCAGCAAACTTTAAGCTGACAAACGCGTCAAAACCTACTCCGCATGTGCAGAAAAAGGGTATATTGTTTATTTTTCCGTAATCAATACAGGCAACAGAACTTTCGTTTATAATGTCAATAGCAGCCTTGGGTTCCAAAGGAATTTGTAAATGCCGTGCCAGTCCGTTTCCCGATCCGCAAGGTATAATGCCTAATGCCGTATCCGTATGTATCAATGCACGTCCTATTTCGTTTATAGTTCCATCTCCTCCAATAGCCACTACTATATCTACTTTCTCTTTGGCAGCTGTAGCCGCAATCTTTTCAGCATGGCCGGCATATTGTGTTTTGACAATCGTATAATCATAAAGTGTACGGTTTATACGTTCGTCAATCCATTTTAATATGGCTCTTTTCCCCTGTGTCCCCGAGATAGGATTAACGACAAATACAATTTTCTTTTTCGTGGTCATACTTTTACTTTGGTAGTTTAGCTCTTTATTAAACGCAAAAGTAATACATTTTGTTTATAACTGCCCTAAATCCTAAAAGTTTTGATGCCCCTAAATATTTTTTTTGAAAAAAAGTACAATCGGTTGTAGAATTTACTATCTTTGCAGCCTGTTTTGACGGGAACACCTTGAAAACAGAATGTATTAGTGAGTTTATATACATTATTTTAAAGTAGGCCGACGAGGCTTACATATACAATAGGATATGGGATTATTACAAGACAAGTTAAGTAAATTCAGATTGCCTCAACTATACATGGAAAGAGGCGTTTACCCTTATTTTCGTGAGATAGACAGCCATCAGGATACAGAGGTTATCATGGATGGTAAAAAGGTGCTGATGTTTGGCTCCAACTCATATATGGGGTTAACCTACGATGAACGGATTATTGAAGCAGCTGTTGCTGCAACCCGTAAATATGGTACAGGTTGTGCAGGTTCACGCTTCTTGAATGGTACGCTTGACCTGCACGTTCAGTTAGAAAAGGAATTGGCGGAATTCGTAAAGATGATGCATTGGTTTATTCTACCGGTTTTACTGTAAATGAGGGTGTGGTATCTTGCCTGACAGACCGCAATGACTACATTATCTGTGATGACCGTGACCATGCTTCCATCGTAGACGGACGTCGCCTTTCTTTCTCCACCCAGTTGAAATACAAGCACAATGATATGGAAGCCCTTGAGAAAGAACTTCAGAAGTGTAAACCGGAATCTGTGAAACTGATTGTGGTGGACGGGGTTTTCTCTATGGAAGGTGATTTGGCTAACTTGCCTGAGATTGTTCGTTTGAAAGACAAATACAATGCAAGTATCATGGTGGATGAAGCACACGGCTTGGGTGTGTTCGGTCGTGACGGGCGAGGTGTCTGTGATCACTTCGGACTGACAGATCAGGTAGATGTTATTATGGGTACATTCTCAAAGTCACTGGCTTCTATCGGTGGTTTTGTTGCTGCGGATAAAGATACAATCAACTGGTTGCGTCACAACTCACGTTCATATATATTCTCTGCAAGTAATACTCCTGCTGCAACAGCTGCTGCACGTGCTGCACTTCATATCCTCAAGAGTGAGCCCGAACGTCGTGAGAATTTGTGGAAGATTACAAATTATGCTTTGGATTGTTTCCGTCAGGCCGGTTTTGAAATCGGTGATACTGAAAGTCCGATTATTCCACTTTATGTTCGTGATACGGATAAGACATTCGAAGTGACTAAACTGGCATTTGACGAGGGTATATTTATTAATCCTGTTATTCCACCGGCTTGTGCACCACAAGATACTTTGGTGCGTGTTGCTTTGATGGCTACTCATACAAAGGAACAAGTTGACTATGCTGTGGATAAACTGACTAAATGCTTTAAGAAGTTGGAAATCATAAAGTAAGATATCACAGGTTGCCTTTACAAAGGCAACCTGTTTTTTTATTATGTATTATTGTCTATCTTTGTATCCGCTTTACTTGAAAAGGACATGAATCGGATAAAAGGTATTTTATATGCAGCAGTGTCTTCTGCGACTTTCGGATTGGCACCGTTTTTTTCCATAAGCTTGTTGGCTATTGGATATTCTTCTTTCGAAGTGCTGACTTATCGTTGGGGAGTTGCTACAGTTGTCTTGCTTGTTTTTGCTTTTCTTACCAAATGTGATTTTCACATAGGGTATAAAGATTTTAAAACAATTTTCGGACTGAGCTTGCTGCGTGCGCTTACTTCGTTCAGTCTTGTCATAGCTTATCAGAATATTGCAAGTGGTGTTGCTTCTATCATCCATTTTATGTATCCGCTGGCTGTTGCAGTAACAATGGCTGTTTTCTTTAGAGAAAAAAAGTCTATTGTGACTTTCGCTGCTATCGTTTTATCATTAGTAGGAGCATCTTTATTATCTTCCGGAAATATAGAATATAATGGTGGAAATAGAATGATGGGATTGATAGCGGCCTGCATATCGGTTTTCTCTTATGCCGGTTATATAATAGGTATAAGAAAAACCAGAGCAGTGGAAGTTAATTCTACGGTATTAACTTGTTATGTGATGGGGCTGGGAGCCTTGTTCTTTTTGCTGGGAGGACTTTTCTATGATGAGGGGGTCCGTTTGGAAACCAATGTAATCACTTGGCTCTATATCGGAGGACTGGCACTTCCTGCAACTGCGATCTCTAATATTACGTTGGTGAAGGCTGTAAAATTGGCAGGACCGACGTTGACTTCCTTATTGGGTGCATTGGAACCTCTTACGGCAGTCCTGGTAGGGGTATTTGTATTCAAAGAACTCTTTACTACATACAGTGCTTTGGGCATAATCCTTGTTGTGATTTCTGTAAGCTTGGTTCTTTTTCAGCAAAAGAGAACATATACATAGACGTTTGCTATTCAGCTTTTAGGCTGTTTACCGGATTAGTGCGTGCACTGAGATAACTATGTATTGTTATCGTAATGGTTGTAATTACCAATACAATAAGAACAGGGGTCAGGAAATTCCATTGTGTGGCTGAAATTCGATAAGCAAATTGCTCCAGCCAATGTTGCATTAATAACCACGTTATCGGAATAGCGATGATGTATGCTACTAGTATTTGCCATAGAAACGAACGGTTTAGTAACCATACTATTTCCCAATTGGAAGCACCGTGCACTTTACGGATTGCAATTTCACGGGTACGATGACGTACAGCGTACCATGAAATACCGAACAGGCCAAAACAGGTCAGGGCCAATGCAATAAATGAGTAGCTGATAAGGATTCGGGAGAGTATAATTACTTTGTTATTACGCAACATAAATTCTTTATGCATATCTACATATTTGAAACCTCTGTCACCATTCATTTCCTTCCATAATTTTTCAATAGATACCAATGTTTCTTTATAATATTCAGGAATGAGTTTTATTTGTATGAATGTTCCTTTCTGAATTAAATCTTGTTCTGTTCCAATAGATATTTGTTGACCACCGATTTCCTCTTCCAGGGAGTTTAATGGGAAGTTCTTGAAAATACCTGCAATAGTACTTAATGAATCCGAGAATTCATCAAATTCATTTAGTTTATGACCTATGTGGGAAACATCTATGTTCAGCAGACGCGCAAGCTTTTCATTGATAAAAGCCGGATGAGTATATTCCCGACAGGCTTGGGAGGGAGATACTCCGGCAATTTGCCGGATATGCATGGTTTGGAAGAAAGTTGTGTCGGTAGGGATGTGTGCTATAGAATTATGTTGGATACTACCGTCTGTTTGTCGGATAGGAAGTTCACGAAGCCAACAGTAAAGTACAGAACTCATGGAAAGACTTATAGACTCTATTCCATCCATTTGTTTCAGTTCCTGATAGAGCGGAAACAGAGGAAGGGTGCCACTCCCTATTTCTATTGTATTTTCGTAATGGTATGCACGGGATTTGATTAAATCCATTTGTTTTTGTGCAAGAGTGGTTGCATACACTAACCCGATTGAAAATATAAACTGGATGGTAACAAGCAACCATATAAATTGTTGCTTTTTCTTTCCTGTATAAGCTTGCCGATACTTGCTCAAAGTCTGTTGAGAGAGTTTATGGCTGATATACAGACCAGGAATGACAGCCATGAGGAAAATGAAGGATAAAAGTAAAGGTAGAACTTGCCGGCTGAAAAAGAAAGAGAAGGAAAGGCGGGTAGACAACAGGTTGTTAAACCACGGCAGCATGTCATTAATAAGCAATAATGATAACAGGAATGCAAATAAAACGGTAAGTGCTGCATCAAGAAATAACTGACTGCGGATTTCTTTTGATTTTGCTCCCATCAGCTTTTCTATATGTATCATTTTAAGTTGCTGCAGGGTACGTGAGAGAGTCAGATTTGTATAGTTGAAACAAGCGATGATAAGCACAAGCAGGGCCGAAATCAGACTGATATATAGTAATAATACATCACAATGTTGGAAAAAAGCCAACTGTTGCTGCTTGCTGTCTTTTCCTGTATTAAAGTATAGTTCTTTTATCGGATCAATATAATATCGTGAATCCGGTACTAATGCTGGAATCTTGTCTTTTTTAATTTTTTCCTGTAAAGCTAAGGGAGATGCACCTGGTTGTAGTTTCAATAATACAGGACCACCCCATGATTTGTCGGATAGTCCTGTCAGCAAATCAAAATGCAGAAAAGATTGTGGACGATCTTCTAATATAGCTGCTACTTTATAACTTTTACTTTGTCCTTCTTTATTGATTATTTCCAAGATTTCTCCAATACCGGAATGATTTCCGAAAAGTTGGTGGGCAAATCTTTTGTTTACAGCAACTTTGTCCGGAGTCGTGAGGACTTCTTCCAGGCTGCCTTCTGAAGTTGTATAAGGAAAAAATTGATTTAAAGTAGAGTCGGCACTGATAAAAAGAAACTGTTTGATATCTGTTCCATTATATTTGCAAAGATTACCAGACATTCCGTTTACACGCAGAATATCTGTAATTTCAGCATATTTTTCTTTTATCTGTGTGGCTGCGTCTGAGGTAGAGTAGGCTACTTTAATACCTTCTTCCATTGGAGAGTCTTGACGTAATAGATAAATGAGGTTACGGTCGGTATTATATTTTTCCACATTATATTCATGGATAAAAAAAGTCATAAGCAGATTGGTGCATCCTAATCCAGCTGTAAGACTGAATAGCGAAATCAGAAAAAAAAGTTTGTTTCGCCACCAGTTGCGGGCAATAAGTTTGATGTTTAAGAAGACGTTCATTGTTATAATATCCTTTTGTTATTATAGAGGTGGTTAAACCACCTCTATAATAAATTGACTTATATTTTTATTTCATTCACCACCTGCCCGTCAAACAAATTAATGGTTCTCCCCGCATAGCCGGAATCGTGTTGGGAGTGGGTAACCATAACAATTGTTGTTCCTTCTTTATTCAGTTCGGTCAGAAGTTCCATTACTTCCTTGCCGTTTTTGGAATCCAGATTGCCGGTAGGCTCATCTGCTAGAATCAGTTTCGGATTTGCTACTACAGCACGGGCTATTGCAACACGTTGTTGCTGTCCGCCGGATAGTTGTTGTGGGAAATGTTTTACCCGATGGGCAATAGCCATACGGTTCATGGCATCTTTTACCCGGCGTTTGCGTTCTGCCGCCGGAATCCCCATATACAATAAGGGTAACTCGATATTTTCGAATACATTCAATTCATCAATCAGGTTAAAGCTCTGGAACACGAATCCGATGACCCCTTTACGTAAATTGGTGCGTTGTGCTTCGGTAAATTTGGAAACGTCTGTTCCGTTCAGTTCGTAAGTGCCTTCCGTGGGATTGTCCAAAAGGCCGAGGATATTCAGCAGGGTGGACTTTCCACAACCGGATGGTCCCATGATGGCTACAAATTCGCCTGCTTTGATTTCTAGATTGACATTGTTCAATGCCCATGTTTCGACTTCTTCTGTTTTGAAGATTTTCTGTAAGTTTACTGTTTTGATCATAATCTTATATTTTATAAAGTTATTCGTTTTTGATTACTTTTGCAGGGTTAATTCGTGCAATTCCCAGAATACGGAATAATACCGTGAGGGCCGTAATAAATGTTATTCCGATGAAAATTCCTGCCCAATATATGATACCGTCATTAAAGAATACAATATATGCTTTTTTCCATATTTGTATGACTATATAAATTAATGGAAATGCAATAATTGCGGAAACAGTCAGCAGTTTTATATAAAGGCGGGCAAACAATAAAATAATCTGTTTCAATCCTGCTCCATTTACCTTCCGGATAGCTACTTCCTTTTGTCTGCGTTCCGTATCCAATGTGATGGTCGAATAAACTCCCAACAAAGTAATGAGCAGGCTGACGATAGAAAAGAATAGAATAATCCCTTTCAATTTATTTTCTATTGCTTGTGCTTCATATATATCTTCCTGCAATGTAGTGACATGAGGATGAATACTTTCCGGGAGTGTTTCTTTCAATGTCTTTTCTATCATTTTTTTTATTTCAGCCGTTTTCCCCGGCTCGCATTTCAGATAGCAATGACCTACATAATAATTGAAGTCGCTGGGTAAGAATACAAATCCAGGACTTTGATTATATACATCGGCGATAAAATCGTCACATACACCGCAAATGGTATAACTTTCCGAGTAATTGTATAAAATAGTTCCTAACAGATCTTTTTTCTGGCGTTCCGCCCATGTTTTGTCTACTACCAAATCCTCTTTGGCTTTTAATGTGTGTCCCGATAGTAAAGGTATGTTCATGAATTGGAAGAAGTTAGTGGAAACATTCATGACATTTACTTCAAAACTGCTTTCCGGGTTACCTTTTTCCATTTGCATCCCAGTACCTGATATACCTTTCAGATAACTGATGTCTGCCAATAATTTGTCTTGTACACCGGAAAATTTGGATATACGTTCTATTAAAGCCAGTTTCTCTTCATTCTTCATAAACATATAATCTATGGAGAAACTTAGTATATTGGCTTTTTCTTTTTCAGTCAATGTGTTGAATAGGGTAGATTCCGTTTTCTCCGCTTGCATATAAAGAGCTACGGTAAATGCGACAAAAACCCAGCATATAAAAAATTGGATGCCTAACAGAATATTCCGCATTCCATGTTTATGACGTTTTATCTCACTGCCATGAATCTCTGTCTGGATGGGTGTGTAATGTATGCGCAATACAGTTATAAAGCATAATATCATACATAAAAATAAGATGAATACCATATACTCTGCGGTCTGTATAAACAAGAGGTTCTTTTCAATGATAAGAACGTAATTAAATAAATTGAAATTCAAATAGGGACTGATTATTTCAATCAAGCAGAACGTAAACAAGAAAGCGATGAATGCAATGATGACAGACTGGACAAAGAGTTGGTAAAAAAGTTGCTGGTTTCCACTGCCCATAACTTTGCGTATCCCGTATTCACGGTTACGATTCAAAAAAGTTCCCATAAGAAAATGGAAGAAATTAAGAAGTCCGGTCAGTAAAATCAACAGGCCTACTATCATGGTTATTCCTGCAAAATAAGGAGCAATGGACTTATCCCAAAATTCCTCTCCAAAGGGCGAGGCGGTTATAGCTGTTTCTTCGTCATATATGTGGTGCTTCATATTTATGGAGCGAAAACGGGCTTCTAATTTTCGAGCTGTTTTACCCGGATGTAGCAGGGCAAAACCAAAACCTCCGGTCATATTATTACGACCGTTGAATTGCAATGTTCCTTCACTGTCATTCAAAGTCAGCATATCCAGTTTCTCAAGAAAACTCAGGCTGGTATTCAGGGGAATATCTTCTATCACGGCTTGAATGGTATAGGCTATGCCTCCAGTACGAGGAGTGGTATCCGGTGCTGTAAAAAGACGTTGTGTCAATATCATACGTTTGCCTATGGGATTTTCTGATTCACCGAAAATCCTTTTTGCTAAAGAGCGGGTCAGTATGATGGCATTGGGGGTGTTGGAGGCTACTGCCCATGATCCCTGTAGTATTCGGGGAGTGAATACTTTCCTAAAAAGAGAGTCTACTTCCATTGTCATCAAATGATCGTATGGCAATTCTTTCCCTTCTTTTATCTCTACGTTGTAACTCCGCTCTCGGGGATAAACGGTAAAGGTAAAATCTTGAACCTCATCGAATCTAAGTTTGCGCAATTCTTCAATCGTTGTTGCCGGAATACCAGAATACAAATCTCCCCGTGTTGTACATAAATTTATGTCTGCTATGAGTTCTTTATTGGAAAAGCAAGAATCTACTTCGCTGATGAACCGGCTACAATAAAGACAGATACTAAAACATAATATCCCGACGGATAGCCCTACGATAGATATCAGATTTTGTATCTTATTTTTTAATAAGTGGCGCATTGCCATTTTTATATAATGCCTTAACATATTTCCGTTGTTTTATAAAATTATTCTGTTTTCATGATTTGTGTCGGATTAATATATGCCGCCTTTTGTATTTGGTATGCTAAGGTGCCCAGTGATATGATTATTACCAACAGCAATGATATGATAAAAATGTCGTAAGCATTCGGCCTCGTGCGTGTTTTTTTCCCCTCTTTTCCTTCCTACCTTTGT
>ENA-OPAO01001151-OPAO01001151.1-human-gut-metagenome-genome-assembly--contig:-NODE-1151-length-19298-cov-4.579899_pt1 | contig 19298 bp, 19 predicted proteins | sample MGYA00241054_ERZ501424 | MGnify/ENA primary metagenome ERZ501424 (study PRJEB25962, sample SAMEA2042623) | human gut metagenome | biome: human gut; feature: human-associated habitat; material: faeces...
GCTTCGGCAACTTTGATTAAGTCGGTTGCTTGTCTCGTTTCCACGGCTTTGTTGAGGTCTCCTATATTGCTCAATCCGATAATTTGGTTGAACGTGAGGTATTCTTTGAACGCATTCAACATTTTTTCTTGCGGTTCTATCGGAGCCGGTTCGGTCGGTGCATCGGGCATAGGAGGAACTAACAACACCCCTCCGTTATATTTGACCAAGTCGAATCCCTGTAAATATCCTGTCGACGGAGTCAGCCAACTGTAATACGAGTCGGCGAGGCCGTCGAGAGTATGGTATTGGGTATATAGCTCGTGTGTGGTTTTCAGCAATTCTATTTTATCGAACATGCCTTGTTCCCGAAAAACTTCTATGGCATCGGCTGTGTGACATTCTATTTTTTTGAACGGAATGTCGGCGGCTATAATTTCGGCCATGCGATGCTTTATTTTATCGATGGATTCGGGTTTGAGGGCGTTTTCATTATCGAGCAGGCAATAGTATCCGTGAGATAGGGAATGTTCTATACGCAATCTTGTTCCCGGGATAATGTCGTTGATTGCTTTGTACATGACGAAGCAGAGGGAACGCACGTATGTGCGCATGCCTGCCGGGTGAGAGATATCGAGAAATTCGATGTCTTTGGGCCCGAATACCCGGTATTTCAATTCTTCGGTTTTGTTATTTACGTAAGCGCAAATCGGGCGGTGAGCCAGTCGAGGATTTGCCAGTTTATAGATTTCGAGGAGGCTTTCACCTCCGTTTACACGTATCGTTTTTCCTGTGTTTACACAATAAACGTCAAATTGTTCTTTTTCCATAATGTTGATGGGATATAATTTCGATGGTATTCTTAATTGTTAATAAAAATAAAAACGGCAATTTCTACCTGATGTAAATCTTTTTATTTGTATAATTTTGCAAAGGAATCATTTCCAGATGCAGATTGTGAGTTAAATATACTACAAAGAGGATAATAAAACAACTATTTAAGAAACTTTCATGGAATACACATTTCTGGACTTCTTGACTTTGATCGGGTCGGTCGGTTTGTTCCTATATGGAATGAAGGTCATGAGCGAAGGGTTACAGAAGGTAGCAGGAGACAGACTGCGTAATATCCTTGCCGTGATGACGAAAAATCGGTTTTCAGGAATGTTGACCGGAATATTGATAACAGCATTGATTCAAAGCTCGTCGGCTTCGACGGTAATGGTCGTCAGCTTTGTGAATGCCGGGTTAATGACGTTGGGGCAATCGATGGCAGTCATTATGGGGGCGAATGTCGGTACGACAGCCACGGCGTGGCTTATCTCTCTTTTTGGATTCAAGGTCGATATCACAATTTTTGCTTTGCCGTTGATAGGTTTGGGAGTTCCTTTGTTGTTTTCGAATAAAAGTTCTCGTAAATCGTGGGGCGAGTTTATAATCGGATTCTCATTTTTGTTCATGGGGCTTAGTTATATAAATAACTCGGTTCCCGATTTGAGAAGTAATCCCGAGGTGTTTGAGTTTTTGTCTTCTTACACGCAGCATGGGTTCATTTCTATTTTGGGATTTTGTGCTGTGGGGGCGATTCTCACGATGATTGTGCAGTCATCGAGTGCGTCGATGGCGATATTTTTAATCATGTGTAGCAAAGGTTGGATTTCATTCGACATAGCTGCCGCTTTGATTTTGGGTAGTAATATCGGTACGACGATAACTCCTCTGTTGGCTTCTATCGGTGCGAATGTGTCGGCGAAAAGGGCAGCGATGGGTCATTTGCTGTTCAATATGCTCGGTTCCATGTGGGCACTTGTTTTGTATTATCCTTTCATTCGTTTTATCGTGTGGATTTGTACTTCGTTGGGGGTAGGGAACCCGAATGACTTGATGTCGTTTATTTCCACTTGGGAGCAATCCGATCCTGCATTGGTTGCCGCGCTGAATAGCGGACAGAATTTGGGTTCTGCCGATTTCGAACAGCAAAAAGCTCATTTTGCAGCCATGCAGTTTTCTGTATCGTTCGGGTTATCGATGTTTCATACGGTATTCAATGTAATCAATGTAACCATTATGATTTGGTTTACAGGTTTATATGAGAGGATAGTTACCCGCTTGGTGAGGGTAAAAGATAAGAACGAAGAGGAGTTCCAATTGAAATTTATTTCGCGGGGTATGTTGTCGGCTTCGGAATTAAACCTACCGCAAGCCCATCAGGAGATTGCCGTGTATGCCGAGCGGGTACAACGTATGTTCGGTATGGTAGCCGATTTATTACATGAAAAGGAAGGAAGCGAAGCCTATTTGAAATTATACAATCGTATCGAGAAATACGAGCAGATTTGCGACCGTATGGAATTGGAAATTGCCGGATTCTTGAACTTGGTTGTCGGCGGTCGGTTGAGCTATGAAGGAAAAATGATGGTAAACAGTATGCTTACTATCGTGACCGAGATTGAGAGTATAGGAGATTGTTGTTATAACCTCGCTCGTACTTTGCAACGGAAGCAAGACTCTCGTATCGATTTTAACGACGAGATTGTAAGTAATATCGATGCAATGTTTAAACTCGATTCCGAAGCGTTGTCCAATATGGTGGCGCTCCTGTCGAGTAACGAACCGCTTATGAGCGAGATAATGATTTCGTATAATAAAGAGTGTGAGATTAATAATTATAGGAATCAACTGCGCGGGGCTAATGTCGAAAACATCAATAATAAACATTACGAATACCAATCGGGAATATACTATATGGATATGATTTCGGAGTGTGAACGGTTGGGCGATTACGTTATCAATGTGGTCGATGCCATCAAACAGCAGCAGGTAAAACACGCTTGAAATGAGGCGATACGATAAAAGCCGTCCCGAATTTTCGGGACGGCTTTTATCGTTGGTAAGGGAGATTATCGTCGTAGTAATGCGATAAGCTCTGCCACACCCTCCGAAGCTCCCTTTTGGATAACCCGAACGGAACGATCGACAGGAACTTTTACCTCTTTGGGATCAATGAGGTATATCGGTACTTGTGGGCGTACATAACGGAGCAATCCTGCGGCGGGATAAACGTTCAGCGATGTTCCGATGACGACGAATATATCGGCTTCTTCGGTGATTTCGATAGCCGGCTCTATCATGGGTACGGCTTCGCCGAACCATACGATGTGAGGTCTCAGCCGGTCTCCGTATCGGTCGGTTTCATCGGCTTTTATTTCATAGTGGTCGGGAGACAATTCATAAATGCGATTTTCATTTTTTGTCGAGCGTACTTTGGTGAGTTCTCCGTGCAGATGAATTACGTGAGTACTCCCGGCGCGTTCGTGTAGATTGTCTACATTTTGGGTGATGACTGTTACATCGTAATCCTTTTCGAGAGCCGCCAATCCGAAGTGCCCTTTATTGGGTTCGACGGTGAGGAGTTCTTTGCGTCTTTTGTTATAAAACTCTTGTACCAAAGCTGGATTTCTTTCCCAGCCTTCCGGGGTTGCGACATCTTCTACGGGGTAACGGTCCCATAACCCTCCACTGTCTCGGAATGTAGAAAGCCCGCTTTCTACACTCATTCCTGCGCCTGTCAATACAACCAGTTTCTTTTTCATACCTTTTGTTTCAACAAGATGGATTTCATCTTAAATAATTAAGATAAAGTTAGGGTAAAACTTCGGCGGCTGCAAATGTTTTTTAATAAAATGTGTTGAGATTTTGGAACGAGTGACACTATTCCATCGGCAAGTGATAGCTTAGAAACAGTCGTAACCAACTACAATCATTTAGAATAAAGTCGCTGTATATCAGCGACTTCTATATTTTAGTACTTCCCAGTCCGTATTTGGGAATAACGGTTTTTATCTATATTTTTCTATCATATTTCTACCGCGACGGAAGTTCACGGTTAGTCCGAATGTCACAGTGACGCATTAGTTGACGTGTGTTGACAGTGGTTTACATGTGTTGACAAAAATCGGGAGAAATAAGGCGAAATTACCGCCAATGTAAACAAGGAAAATATGGAAGTAAGAAAGATTTGCCAATGGTGTGGAAAACCATTTATAGCTCAAAAGACAACGACTTGTTATTGTAGCCACCAATGTTCCAATCTTGGCTACAAGGAACGCATTCGGGAACGTAAGCGGCAGTTGAAACGGTCGCAAGAAATATTGCAATCTCGACAAGCCGCCGAGGGGCAGGATTTCTTCTCTTTTGCCCAAGCTGCAAAGTTGATGGGCGTAACTCGGCAATACATATATAAATTGGTAAAGGAATCGAAACTTCGGGCTTCGCGCATCAGCGGCAAGAAGTCGCTCATCCGCCGTGCGGACATTGAACTGATGATGAAAACCAAACCTTACGAGCGTGTCTTGCCCAAAGAGGACTTCGACATCTCTGAGTATTACACAGCCGAAGAGATTGCGGAAAAATATAAGGTCAACGCCAAATGGGTGTGGACTTACACACGGCAACATAAAGTGCCGAAGGTGAGAATACGCCAGTTCAACTATTACAGCAAGAAACATATCGATGCAGCCTTTGCCAAATACGAGGTGGATTCCGACCTTACTGAATGGTACACACCGGAAGAGATTCAGGAGAAGTACGGCATGACACGTGTCGCTATCCGTTCGCAGGTGTATCGGAACAACATTCCCTCCAAGAAAGAGCATGGGCAGATATTCTACTCAAAGCTCCACTTCGACCTCTCGAAGAGTTCCGAACAGGAGAGCAAGGCGGAATACTACACCGTCAAGGAGGCAATGGAGAAATTCAAGCTCTCTCGTGATTCGGTTTACGGTATTCTGCAATTCCATCAGATCAACCGTGAGAAGAACGGACGGTTCGTCAGATTCCTGAAAGTGGAGTTTGACCGGATAATGGGTGTCCGCAAATAGTCTAATTTATGACTATCCGTAAATTATTCAAAAATTAATCCCTGCTGTAGGTAATCTGCATGATTACATTATAGAGTTTCGCCGACGAATTAATAATAACCATAAAAATATAACATTATGCATGAATGCAAGACCGTGACATTAAGGACACGTCCGCTAAAAGGCAGGATGATGTCTTTCTATCTGGATTATTATCCGGGATATCGAGACAAAGAGACAATGAAAGTTATCCGCCATGAATCGCTTGGTATTTATATCTATGCCAATCCGAGAAACAAACGTGAACAGAATTTCAACGAGGTAATGACCGAGAAAGCCGAAGCCATCCGTTGCCGCAGGTTCGAGTCAGTAGTCAATGAACGGTATGACTTCTTTGACAAGTACAAACTCAAGGCAGACTTTCTGGAGTATTATCGCAAGCAGCTCCGTAAGCATGACCAGAAATGGGAGTTTGTCTATCTGCATTTCAGTAACTTCGTACATGGTAAATGCACCTTTGAAGAGATTGACATCGACCTCTGTAACAAGTTTCGGGAATATCTGCTGAGTGCCAAGAAGCTAAGGCGTAACGGACGTATCACACGGAACTCCGCATCAGGATACTGGTCTACTTTCAGAGGTTTCCTGAAAATACTCTATCGTAATGGAATGATAAAGACCAATGTCAATGATTTCTTGGAAAAGATAGAGACAGAAGATGTAATGAAAGAGGCCCTGTCAGTTGAGGAATTGTACAAATTGGCTGAGACACCTTGCAAGAAACCTATTCTGAAAACGGCATCGCTGTTTTCCTGTATGACCAGCTTGCGCATCAGTGACATTCTCTCGCTATGTTGGAAAGACATCGTGGACTATTCTGCCGGTGGGAAATGCGTACACATCATTACGCAAAAGAACAAGGCGGAAGACATCATTCCCATTAGTGAAGAAGCTTTGGGATTGATTGGCTATAATTCTGAAAAGAAAGGTTTGGTATTCAAGGGGCTTATGCGCAGTTGGACGCAAATACCGATGAAAGAATGGATTCGTTCTGCCGGAATTACCAAGAACATAACATTTCACTCGTATCGTAGAACATTTGCGACGCTACAAGCAGCTGCCGGGACGGACATCCGCACCATACAGAGCATTATGGCGCACAAGAGTATCACCACCACTCAAAGGTATATCAAAGTCGTGGATGCCAACAAACGTGAAGCCAGCAAGAAAATCACCCTGACACGGCAAGACTGACAGCTGCTTTGTCCTCGATTTCTGCGGTCAGAGTATGATTTTAGGTGAAAAATCATACTCTGACCGTGATATTTAGCATGATACGTGGTAACTATCAGTCTCTTTATTGCAACTATCTGGAATATCGATTATATCTTTAGCGCGAAACGATTCCAAATACTTGCAGACCATGACGAATAAAAAACAAATTCAGACTAAAAAGATAAGTTTTATCCTCGCACTGTCCGTTATCATTTATGCGGCCATAGATACTTATCTTTTCCTTTGCCATGACATCAATATCATGCGCATAACGACTCCTGTCATCCTTGGACTGGTAATAGCTATCATATTGTGCGGACTCCTGCACAAATTTTTCTATAAATGGCTGACAAAAAATCCTATCAACTTCTCTTTTGGCGAGCCATCTACCCCTATTGTAAAATCAGAGAACGCCATAGAATCTATGGATGCTACTGAAATACTGCCCATCGAGCGACCGATGGGTTTGGCTGAACAGGGGTGTCCTCCGTCCCAACAGTTGAATCAAGATACTGTAAACTCTGATTGTCCGCAAGATTCTCATTTGAATAAATATGATTCCATATTGGTGGAACTAAAAAAGAAAGAGATTGAAAGGCAAGTGGAAATCATGGATGCGATTCGGGAATATGTAACCGTCAAGACTGCCCCCTATCTCTCCAAAGAGGATATTGCCACCCTCATTTCCAATATAGAGTATATGACTTACGATCAACCTGAGTCATATAAACCGATTCGTTCCAATATAGACAATTCGCTGAGGTCGCCGGGGCTTCGCCATTTGGCATGGAATATCGGTGAACGCTTGGGAGTGCCCTTAGCGAAAAGAGCCGTTTTTATCAAGAAATCATTTCCATACGAACTTGCAAACGCAACCCTTGAATATCTTAAACTTAATTTACGGGATAATGTCTCAAGCCAGATTCCCATTGATGTGCCCGATAAAGGCGATTATCGTTTCCATTTAGATGCAGATAATGATGACTCGCAATAGAAAAAGTATGCAGACGAAATAATTAATCCGATCTGTATTGTTCTGCAAGGTTTCATTGAGTTGGTTCGCAGCATGTTAAACGATTAAAATAGTCATAATATGAAAAAAGACCAACTGACATTCAACGACCTGCCGACTGTGGTAGGCGAACTATGCGACAGAATCGCAAGTATGGAAAACCTGCTTACAGAGAAACTTTCCAAGCAGTACGAAACCAAAGAGGACACGCACGTCCCCATGACCGTACAGGAGGCTTGCAACTATCTTAAAATGCCGTTGTCGACCTTTTATTACAAGGTCAAAAAGGACGATATTCCAGTTATAAAACAAGGGAAGCATCTCTACATCTATCGTGACGAACTGGATAGATGGCTGGAATCTTCCCGGAAGAATCCGGCTCCGCAAAGTTTCGAGGATGAGAATGAGTCCTTGCTCGCCTCCCATCGCCGTAAACCGAACCCTAAAAACTGGTAGCGATGGAAAAGACAGACACTATTATTCTTTCTCCGGAAGAGTTGACCGCTTACATAGCGGAGTCTACAATAAGCGTAACGAGTACATACGAACACTCCCCAGTGGTTCTGATGGTGGACGATACTGTTATCGGAACATTGGGAAACTTCAGTGCTTCCATCGGGAAAGCCAAAAGTAAGAAAACTTTCAACATTTCGGCCATTGTCGCATCGGCATTGAGTGGCAGCACCGTTCTTCATTATCGGTCTACATTTCCTGAAAATAAACGGAAGATTCTATACATAGACACAGAGCAGGGGCGGTATCATTGCCAACTGGTATTGAAACGCATCTTACGTTTGGCCGACCTACCGGAATACAAGAATCCGGACAATCTGATCATGCTGGCTCTGCGCAAGTTTTCCCCTAAACTACGTCTGGCGATAGTCGAACAGGCCATTGGCACGATACCAGATTTGGGATTGGTGGTAATTGATGGCATCCGTGATTTCCTGTATGACATCAATTCTCCTGGTGAATCTACCGATATCATCTCCAAATTCATGCAGTGGACGGATGACAGGCAAATCCATATCCATACCATCTTGCATCAGAACAAGAATGATGAACATGCCCGTGGTCACATCGGCACGGAACTCAACAATAAAGCGGAAACCATCATGCAGGTCGAAGTGGACAAAGAGGACAAAGCTGTAAGCGTGGTCGAAGCCGTCCATATCCGTGACAGTGAGTTTGAGCCTTTCGCCTTCCGCATAAACGAGGAAGCCATGCCCGAACCGGTAGAGTCCTATCTGCCCAAAGAGAAGAAGACCGGACGACCAACCAAAGGACCGTTCGATCCGGACAAGGAGATTCCAAAGAATGTACATCGTCCAGCATTGGATGCCGTTTTTGCCAATGGCAACATCAACAATTACGATGATTATATAGAACGCTTGAAAGAGGGTTACGGATTGCAGGGTATAAAACTCGGTTATAACAAGGCGGTAAAGGTCGCAACATTGCTCAGCGACAAACAAATGGTTATAAAAGAAGGGAAAGATTATGCCTTCAATCCAGAATACCATTATTGATTTCAACTTTACTTTATTGTCGGGGCGTATATATAAGAATAAAGCAAAGTCGGAGGAAGACATCATGTGAGATATTCATATCCCCTCTTTTAGAGGCTAGTATCATCCTATGTTTCCTATCCGAGTGCCAGCTCACTATACGCAACCGATGTGGCTTGCCGTGAAGCATCAACAGGTAACTGTTGCGAGATATGCCAAGGTATAACCTCACTGCGTTACGGTTGTACATTGTCGCTCTCGCCTGCTCAGTTCCCTCGCCGGTGCGGTACTCGCAAGCTCGCACCTAGTCAACCATTATAAAACGATTCAAATGAAAGAAGATATTGAAAATACATCGGACTCCTCGAAAGAAACCAGAAGTGTCTTTATCGGAGCTAAAGTCACTCTTACTCAGAAGGAGCATATAAAATCACTGGCTGCAAAATGCGGTATGACCGTAAGCGATTACCTATTGTCGTGTGCCTATAACTTCAAGCCCAAAGCAAGGCTCACGAAAGAAGAGGCGGCCCTGTTACAGAATCTGGACGATTGTCGGTCTGACCTCGTAAAGTACACCTCGGCACTGCACGGAATGTCCACAAAACAACGCATGGCAATGTTCAATCAGATTCCGTTCATGGTCGGCTGGCTCAAGGAACTTGGCAATGTGGCCGAAAGTGTCTGCCAGTTCCTGAATGCGGTAAAAGAGAAGAACAAAATTCCGTCTAACCCAAAATCCGAAGAAGAATGATAGCAAAAGCCAAAGCCATATCGCATGGTATAAACGACATCCGTTACATTACCGGCGAATCACAGCACAAAAAACATCCGGAGAAAATTTATCGGGTATTGGACAATCTGTTGCCCTCAGAACCGGACGCTATGGGAATATGGAACTCCATGCAGTTGACCTTATCCCAACATCGGCCAATAAAGAATTCCGTAATCAGCACATTATGCTAATTGACTATCAATAGTTTACAGCCTAAAAGATAAACTGCTCGAAAATTTACTTGTTTTTTCGAGAAAAATCGAAGATTTAACACTTTTAACCTTAATTTATCTTCAAACGAAGGGAAAAAGAGAAAAATGGCTCTCTTTTGCTCCGAAACCTCCGGTTCGCAAAGATAAGGCATATCGGTGATTATTTCTCCGATTCGAGTTGCAAAATCAGAGATGGTTTTACGGATTTTGGGGTTGGCTCTTGTGTCTTGACAAGGGCTCGAATCATGTCTGTTTTGTGAGCAGGATTTCTGTGTCTTTTGCAGCCAAAAAAAAGAAAGTCGGCAGATATCGTTCGGTTCGGCTTTGGCGAAGCCATTTCTTTTTCTCCCTCTGTTAGCTTTACTTTAATGCACGTATATATGAATACGAGGATAAAGTAAAGTTGGTTTTCATTTTGAATAGCCAATCTAATCTTGAGATTTGTGTTTATGTAACGAATAATATATTGTTGTTATATGGGTGTATTGGCACTTACAAACAATATGATGGCATTTACATTTTTTCAAAGCAAAATCACCTTGTCTTTCGCACTTTTCCAAAAATGCTTCTCGGAATCGGCTGCAAAGACATTGGATTCGCTTGGAAAAGTATTGTATAATGGTTGTGATTCGTTTGAAAAAGTGTCGCGAACAAGATTTATTCGCTTGAAAAAGTGTAGAACCGTTATATTGTACTTGTTTTAGCCATCTCTTCTAGTTTTGAGATTTTCCCTTTTAATAATCATTAAATAGATAAAATCTAATATTTTTGTATATTATATGATGAGTTGACTATGACAAAGAATACAATGGGAACCAAACTGCCTCGAAAATTGGTGCAGAAGATGTCGATTGTAGGAGAGCAGATTAAACTAGCTCGTTTGCGCAGGAATTTGAGTGTGGTTCAGATTGCAGAACGTGCTACTTGCTCTCCGTTGACCGTGTCCCGAATAGAGAAAGGTATACCAACAGTAGCAATCGGAATTTACTTGCGAGTGTTGTATGCTTTGCAGCTTGACGATGATATTCTGTGGTTAGCCAGAGAAGACAAATTGGGAAAAGCTTTGCAGGATTTGAGTTTGAAGACAAGGAAACGAGCTTCAAAAAAGGAATAGGGCGTATGTCCTCCTATACATAAGCTGCAATTTGCTCTGTTGGAATAAAAAAATATGGCTCAAAATTTTGTGTTATGCAACAAAAACATTATGTTTGAATTGCATAATAAATAATATATATGAAATTCGTTGATAGAATAGATGAAGCTGCACGATTAAAGGATGCTCTTGCAAGAGAGAAGTCCTCGTTAGTCGTGATGTACGGTCGCAGACGGTTGGGTAAGTCAACGCTTATCAAAAGGGTGTTGTCGGATACGGATGTTTATTTCCTTGCCGATCGTTCTGAAGGCCAACACCAAAGGATATTGCTTGCAAAAGTGATAGCACAGGTGTTTCCAGATTTCGACAAATTGACATATCCAGATTGGGAATCTATATTTCGTGCGGTCAATTATCGAACAGACAAGCGTTTTACTCTATGTTTGGATGAATTTCCGTATCTTGTAGAGCAATCACCAGAACTACCGTCTGTATTGCAGAAACTTGTTGATGAGAAGCAGTTGAAGTATAACCTGGTGCTTTGCGGTTCATCACAAAATATGATGTATGGGTTGTTCCTTGATTCTACTGCACCTCTATATGGGCGTGCTGATGAAATAATGAGGCTTGCACCGATACGTTTGCCGTATATTCAAGAGGCTTTGCTTCTTAATGCGATGAATGCCATTGAAGAGTATGCCGTATGGGGCGGTGTACCACGTTATTGGGAATTGAGGGAAAACAGAAGTTCGCTTGATGATGCCCTGTGGCGCAATATCCTTTCTGTAAATGGAACTCTTTATGAAGAGCCTATAAAACTGTTTCAGGACGATGTCAAGGATATTGTCAAGACTTCAACGATCATGTCTTATATCGGTACTGGTGCAAATCGGCTTTCTGAGATTGCCGCAAGATGCAATGAGCCTGCAACCAACCTGTCGCGTCCATTGAAGAAACTTATTGATCTCGGTTTTTTGGAGAAAGATGTTCCGTTCGGTATTGATGAGAAGAATGCGAAAAAGAGTCTTTACAAGATAGCCGATCCGTTTATGGCATTTTATTATCAGTTTGTCGTACCTAATCGTTCGTTCATCGAGCTTGGTCGTCGTTTGCCAATAGAACAGGCTTTGACTGCTCATTTCTCTGAGTATGTGAGTATGCAGTGGGAAAAACTGTGTCGGGATGCCGTAACAGGAAATCTTGTTAACGGAATAGTTTATGGCAAGGCAAAACGTTGGTGGGGTTCTGTTCTCAATGAGGACAAGAAGCCGGAACAAGTCGAGTTCGATGTTATGGCCGAATCGCTTGACAAAAAGTATCTGTTGGTCGGAGAATGCAAATGGACTACTCAAGAGAATGGTAAACAACTGACTGCCGAACTTCTCCGCAAAGCTAATCTGCTACCGTTTGCCAAGAGCTACACCGTCGTTCCAATGCTGTTCCTTAAGAATGCTCCGAAAGATGATGCTGGGAATGCAATGTTGCCGGAAGACGTTATCAAGTTAATGAACTAGAGCTAAGAATATAATTAAGAATATAAGATGATAATGCTTTGTAGAATGTGGCATAACAATCTAAAAAGAATAAGATAATGATTAGAAATATTTCAAAACCAATATTCTCTGGACATGAGTCATTCGCTTGCAAGTCTCATTGGCTTAAGCGAGGATATGATTTTGTCAACGCTGGAAATAATTTCAACGATGATGAGGCTGTTGTACATCTTGGCGTTGGTAAGAATATGGTAGCTTCAATCAGATTTTGGTTAAAAGCGTTTGGATTATTGCAGGAAGATGGTCTTGCGCCAATAGCTGGCTACATTTTCGATGATGCGAGTGGTAAAGATCCCTACCTTGAAGATATTGGAACTCTGTGGTTGCTGCATTTTATGCTGATCAACACAGAGTATGCTACAATCTACAAAACGACATTTATCGAATATCATCGCCAACGAAATATCATAGAAAAGAGCAGACTGCAAAACTACATTAAGCATACTTGCTTTGAAGGAACACAGTATAAAAACTTGTATAATGACAATACTGTCAAGCGAGATGTTGGTGTAATGTTTCACAACTATTGTAGCAAAAGCAATATCAATTTGGAGGATAGCAACTGTTTGTTGGCTCCTCTGAATTTGATAAATGAAGCAGAAAAAGATAGCTATATATTCAACTATGATGCTTGTAGCAAAGTACCTAGTTTGATATTTCTTTACGCATTGCTAATTAGGTGTAAGGGTCAAAATAGTGTTTCCTTTGATGATATTGCCGAGCTAGCTTTGATTTTTTGTTTGACAAACAATGACGTCATAGAGCTTATCAAACGGCTTTGCCTTCAATATCCATCGGAAATTGTATTTTCGGATGTCGCAGGTATTAAAGAGTTGCAATTCAAGACATCGCCTGCACCTATAGAGGTACTAAACAAATATTACGAGGAGAACTAATATGAAATATACTCCATCAATAAATATCGCTCAAACTATCTTTGACCCCAATAGCTATATTGTGACTCAGAATGCTATAAAAGTCATTGGCAACATTGTGAATTCATTCAATGCGGGCGTACACTCATTTAATATTATTGGCTCATATGGAACTGGTAAATCCAATTTCATTCTGGCTCTTGAGGATAGCTTAAAGAATAATAGTAAGATTCTCATTACCAACACGTTCCATCCGTGCCAGTGAACGTAGAATTTGGCAGAAGATTACAGATATATATGCCGAATGTAGCATTGACTATGATAGGAACTCGCCAACAACACACGATTTCTATGCGATGATTCAGAATCGGTTTCATTATGCAATTACAGGACAGACGGCAGCCGAAATTGTGTATCACAATGCGGACCATACCAAAGAGCATATGGGTTTGACGACTTGGAAGAACTCTCCCAATGGACGTATCTTGAAATCGGATGTTACTGTTGCAAAGAACTATCTGACAGAGAAAAAGATAAAGGAATTGGAACTTGCAGTATCAGCATTCTTTGAATATATTGAAAACCTTATTAGGCGTCGGAACACTTTCAATATGGAGCAATTCTCTGCAAGTGTAACTAAGTTCCTTGCATTTATGGATTATCAGATTTTGCCAGATAAAGGACGTATTTCCGCTACTCAGGCAAAAGCCAAGGCGGAACAGGAGTATGATATTTTTAATCTTACTCAACCGATTGATTCTGATTTTGACAAGCAAATCAGAGGAGTATTAGAACAAGGGGAGTAAATAAGTTGTCTTTTGGCACAATACAAAATAAAGTCTCAACCGATAGCAGTCCTATCCGGTTGAGACTTTTCGTTTATTTACCTTTATCCAAAAACTTCTGTATCGCTACCGTTATACCAATTCCCAAAGCAGCCATGAGAATGCATCCAATAGCAACTTTCCAAATCAATGCTGAGTGCAAAATCTCTGCATTGACCACTATGATGCTGGCGAAAAAAGAAAATAGTACAACCAGTATGATAATCAAGATGTAGAATGCCGTATGCGGTATGAAAATATACCCATCAGCCTTGCGGATATTTCGCTCAGTTTCATTACATTTGTCTTGAATTTGATGAAGGAACTTATCAAGGACAGTTTGCCCGAATTTCTCAGCATCCTCCTTTGTCTGCTGTGCAATAGCCACTTTATATTCCCGTAGAAATTCGAGCAGATTTTCCAGATTTGTAATCATGTAATGCACGTTGTCATTCAGGCTGGCAAGTTCCTTTACATTCACTTTGAGTAGCCGCTTTTCTTTCTCCAGATATTCATTCTTGGGAGTGGTTTTTATGGATTCTGCTTCACTCATCTCAGCGGAAAAATCGAATTTCTTTTTCATAGGCTTATCGTTTTAATCCTGTTTTCGTTTTCTTTCCTAACGAATGGCTGACAGCACGAGCGCATCTGCGAGCCCATTGCAAATCGTCTTCGTCCTTGTCTCTCCACGGAAGGTCGCTTTGTGAGCCTCCACCGGTTGTTACGTTGGGGGTATCTATCAGTCCGACAAATATAGCTACAGCCATATCGGTAAGTTCCTGACAGTTGGCAATAAACCTGTAATCAAATTCGTCATTGAAACAGTCAAGTACTTTTTCCGGAATATAGAATCGATGTTCCTTGCCTTCATAAGTAAAGACATAAGGAATGATATTCTGATGGCCTGGGCGATATTGGGTATAGTCAATAGGATCAACCTTATGTGTCGCTACCTGTTGAACGGTTTGGGAAGTATTATTTCTAATGACGGAAAGTTCTTGAAAATGAATATTCAAAATGATACAGAAATAACTTACGATAGGGTGGTACCCGAGTATATCTACAGCCCGGTCCTGCAACAATTTTTGGCAACGCTGTTGCCATATTATCATGGCATAATCACGATTTTAACGATACCAGGAGGGTAATGACTAATATTGACAATTATGATCGACCAATCTTTCTCTGCCGAGAATTTCGAAAAGATATTTAATATCGAGAATCGCAAAGGTAATATTAATCAAAAGATACTCTACCTACGGAGTATATTACTCTGCTTGTTCGGATAAAAGAAATAAGAGAAAATATCAACGAGTTGCGAGATAAATATAGACGTGAAGAGATCTCTAAAGATGACTTTCTGAAGGAGAGGGATGCTCAGAATGACAAGATTAAAAAGCTTCAGTCAGAAAAAGAAACCATTCTATATGAAAATTTGAAGAAGATCAGCGAGGAAGTTAATTCATCGAAGTTTCGATTTGATTTTAACGTTGGCGACCATAACGGGAAACCTACATACGAAATTGGGAATAATGTTGCTCAATTTTATGCAATTAAACAGTTGCAATACAACATACGAAAAACATTTAAAGTCAAACAAGCAGACCGATATCGAATTCTAAAACAGATCAAACTCTTGCTGTCTGATGGTTTTCCCAAAATAGTTATTAGAACTGATATCGAATCTTTTTACGAAAGTATTCCTCAAAAATAAGTTGCTAAACAAAGTTCTGGACAGCAATTTGTTAACCCACAAATCAAAGCAGTTCATTTCCAACATTATCACGGAGTATGAAAAACTAAAAGATAAGAGTCTGGAACGCTCTGGATACGGAGTGCCACGCGGGGTGGGAATCAGTGCATATTTGTCAGAGTTATACATGAGTGATTTTGATCGAGACCTTAAATCAATTGCCTACGTGACATTCTATGCTCGCTATGTGGATGATATCTTTATTATAATAACACCGCCCTCGAAAACGGATGATACAGACTATCAGAAACCTGTTGAAGATATTTGTACAAAATTTGGCCTTACAATGAAAGTAGCCAAAACTAAAGTGGTTAAAGTTATGGAGACTACACCGAAGCAAATCACTATAGATTATCTTGGATACTCTTTTGTGCTTAATCAATGTAAGCTAACAATCAATTTAACTCGCAGTAAAACAGAAAAGTATAAAGACCGAATAATCAAAGCTTTTGATTGCTATAATACAGAGAGCAAATACAACGAAAGAAGAGCACGTAAACTCCTTTTTGATCGCTTACGTTTTTTATGTGGAAACACCAAACTATTAAACAGTAAAGAAGGGATAAAAGTAGGCGTATACTACTCAAACAGTCTTCTTGAGGAATCAAATTTGAGTAGCTTAAAGGCACTGAATTGTTTTCTAATGAGAATGGTATATACTAATCTCAAGCCCCATTGTGAATATAGTTTTGATGTTAATAAATTGAAAAAGCAGATTGTTCGTCGTTTCGATTTTTGTAACGGATTTAAGCAAAAAAGATTTCATAATTACACCACCAAGGAATTAATAGAGATAAAGAAAATATGGTAGTATGAAATACAGAAAAAAGCGGATACGGTTGAAATATAAAAAGGAGAGGGTTATACTTTCCGATGTATTACCATACGTAATGATTCCTTTTCTGGTTAAAGGTTACGAACAATACGTATTTATGCACCGGATTTCAATGCCCCCCCTCGTGTCGAATTATACTGCTTTCGCAACATTTCACCGTAGCAGACAGATTACATAAGCGTTTTGTATTGTACCATTTAGGTGACAAAATCAATACAAATATTTTAATTGTATCCTTTAGGGTATTGTTTTCCCCTCATTATTGATTATGCCCGGTAAAATATACTGTGGGGTAATTACCTCCATGGCATGTATATCCGGCATCTTAATGCGATGCAATTCCCCGACACTGTTTCAGAACGGTTGCTGCCGCAACCATATAGCCATAAAGCGGTCGTAGACGATATAACCGTCCGCCGTTTTGCAGACCATTTCCCGGTCGATCAGCCTTTTGAGGGCGCTGTTCACGCTGCTGGCCGCCCGGAGTCTGTATTCTGTAATGAAATCCCCGGAATTGATCTCCCTGACGCATCCGGCTTTGGCGATGGCCTTAAGCAATCGGATATTGCTCGCCGGATAAGCCGCCAGCAGGTTCTCGTACGTATAGGTCGATTCGGCGACCACCTCTCCGATGGCATAATCCACCATTCCGATATCCGGGTTCCCGGCATACCCGTAAAGCCGGTTGAGCAAGGTCTGGATGTACCATGTATGCCCGTCGAAGGCGTCATAAAGATACCCGAACGTCTCTTCGGCCAGTTTCCGGCCCTGCCGACTGAAAAAGTCGGCTGCGAAACGATAATATTCGTCTCTGGCTATCCGGTCGATGACCTGCGTTTGCGTACTCTGGTAGAAAGGACGTTTGGCCGAATGGAACATCTGCTGCATGATATGCTGTTTGCTGCCGGCGAATATGAAATTGATATTCGGGACGAACTGGATGTATGAACGCAACAGGGCCTCGGCCCCTTTCTCCGGATATTCCGCGATCTGCTGGAATTCGTCGATAGCGATATAGCACCGCTTCTCGGATGATCGCAGATAGTCGAATATCTCCCTGAGCGTGGCTTCCTCCGATGAGGGAACGATGTCTATGGTGACTTTCGGCTGTCCTGTCAGTTCATCGAACGTAAATACCGGGCGGCAGCTTTTGATGAACTTGCCCACGCGACCGAGCGCCTTTTGCGGAACAGAGTCCAACCGACCGAGTACGGTACTGGCGAAAAGTCGGATGAAATCGCCTAATGACTGTGTCGAATAAATATCCATATAGAACGTCACGATATCCGGTTCCTGTTCGCGGAGTTTGTAGAAAACATGTTTGACCAGGCCGGTCTTCCCCATACGGCGCGGAGCGATCAGCGTCACGTTCCTGCCGTTGTACAACGCTTGGATCATGGTTTCAGTCTCCTGCCGCCTGTCGCAGAAATATTCCGGGCTGTGGTATCCGGTCACCAGAAAAGGATTGTTCGGCTTCATATCATTACGTTTTATTTGTTACTCATTTATCGTTACACAAATTACGCAACAATATTTATGATTACCAAATATCACCTGATCGAACTAAAGGAGACGGTACAAACCGAAACAATTATAAAATGTATACTGATATGGCTTTTGCAAATCACGTTTCACACCGTCATTGTAATAAGTACGATGCAAAGAATAATTTATCACCATTCCCATTAACGGATATGGTGGCAAGTGATAAATGTATTCGATTTTATGTCATAAGTTTTTGAAATAAAAAAATATTTACTAATTTTACAATATCGTTCTAAAGAAAGGTTGAGTGCGTCAAAATTTAGTATCCCAAATCGTACCACTTGGCTTGTTCAGATAGAAACACAATCCATAAAGAGCTGGAAATAAGATAAATGCAAGAACGAGGTTAAAGTCTCGTTTTCCGCTCAGAAGCAGTTGGAAACAACTGCTTTTTTATTTTCAACGTATACCATTTATGCGTTTGAAAGCACGGTGCTCCCCAGCGAAAAATTGACAAGAACGGTTTTCGGGGGGGGAACCGGTCGCAAGAAACAAATCCCGACCTATTAAAAATCGGGCAATATTTACCTTAACCGTCGAAACGGTTTTCGTTCCGAGACTATGTCTGCTAAACCCAAGAACGAATTCGTCATACAATACCGTTACTCCATCTCATTTCGCTTTCCTTCCTAACATATAATCCGAAAATTTCTATAAACGTACACTCGTCACCGGACTCACCGTATGAAAGACGCACGAAGCACATTCTTATATTTCCCAGCCCGGTTACCGTATAAGGTCTCGCTTTAGCGACTTGCGGACACAGCAGCCCATTCCGGCACACGGATTGTTCAGAAGTCCGGGACGGAGCGCTCGCTCCGCCGCATGGAACGCAACCAAATACCCTACGAAATATGTTTACGGGAACCGATATCGTCAAATTCTTTCAAGAGAATTCCGCGCTGGCCGTCTTTCTGACCGTAGCGATCGGCTTCTGGATCGGCAAGTTCCGCTTCGGAAACTTCTCGCTCGGCATCGTAACCAGCGTACTGCTCGTAGGCGTCGTCGTCGGACAAATGAACATCCGGATACCGGAGCCGGCCAAGACGCTTTTCTTTCTGATGTTTCTATTCTCGATCGGCTACTCGGTAGGGCCCCAATTCTTCAGGGGGCTCAGAAAAGACGGTCTCCCGCAGGTCGGCTTCGCGGTAGTCGTCTGCGTGATGTGTCTGCTCTCGGTATGGGGCTGCGCGATCGTCATGG
>ENA-OPAO01001155-OPAO01001155.1-human-gut-metagenome-genome-assembly--contig:-NODE-1155-length-19199-cov-5.445414_pt1 | contig 19199 bp, 16 predicted proteins | sample MGYA00241054_ERZ501424 | MGnify/ENA primary metagenome ERZ501424 (study PRJEB25962, sample SAMEA2042623) | human gut metagenome | biome: human gut; feature: human-associated habitat; material: faeces...
TCCATTGCAGAAGGTCAGCTCACCAAACTCATCGGAAATTTTAAGACCAACACCAGAGCCATCACAGGCTGTTCCAATGTGCTGATTATAAAATTTAACAAAATCATCTTCGAAGCCTGCCTTTGCAAGACATTCCATGGTAACACCTGCGGCGTTGATGCCAAGGGTTGGAGTGCTGGCATGAGCCGGTACGCCTTTTGCATAAATGGTGATCTGATTTTCGGCTTCTGTAACTCTATATTCCTGAAGTTTTGTTTCGGAAAGCACCTGCTCCAGCTTCTCCTTAAGACCAGCCCCTGCCGGAATCACAGTGGTACAGTTATCACATACTGCGTTAGAAACAAAACCACCATTCATGGAGATAATTCTGGTATTTTTGGAATATGCCATCATGGACATATAGCCTTTTTCACCATGAATACATGGGAAATTTGCATCAGGTGTAAAGCCGCAGGATAACTCTTCCTCTACCTCATTATAATGTGCCATACATTTGGAACCGGTCTCCTCATTGCATCCCATGATCAGACGGACTCTTTTGTTCAGTTTCACACCGGAATCCTTTAGAAGTTTCATCGCATAGAGAGCTTCAATTACAGGTCCTTTGTCATCTGTAGTTCCACGTCCGTATACATGGTCGCCATCTCGTGTCAGCTTAAATGGATCGTAGGTCCAGTCACCACCTACAGGTACAATATCAAGATGACCTGCAATACCTACGATTTCCTCGCCTTCTCCCATTTCGGCGTAACCACAGTAATTATCAAGATTTACGGTTTTAAAACCAAGCTCTCTGGCAATTTCAAGCCCGATCTCAAGTGCCTCTGCCGGTCCTTCTCCGAAAGGTTTCCCCTCTGACGGGGTGCCAAGCTGGGAATCAATAGCAACCAGCTTTCCAAGATTTTCAAGCATTTCCTCAGATAATGCATGGATCTGTTCTCTTGTATTCATAGATGTTATATTTCCTCCAAATTCTATTTTATCTGTGCAGAGCATTTCCACCAATTGTAATGACTCTCCCGGGTAACGTCTTTTCACAGCTGCTCCAACAGCTGCTTCTCCACATTTTCAAAGCCGATTCTCTCAATAGTCTCCGCAAAACGTTCTCCCTTTATTCCATTGTCACGGAAGAAAAGAATGGCCTTTTCAATTACATCCAGGGCTTCTTCTTTGGATGTAAAAATCCGGCCAAGGGCTTTTCCCTGAGATACTTTTTTACCCCAGCGTCCACCTATGTATATCTTATAGCCGTAAGCGCCGTCCTCAATGGTATGGAACGGACATTTTCCAACACAGCGGCCGCAGTTTTTACATATGTTTTTGTCAATCTGAATCTTCCCATCAACCACCTTTGCCACTTTGTTTGGACAGGCAGCCTCAATGGCACATTTCTTGCAGCCTTTACATACATCTGCATTGACATTTGGAATTCTCTGTCCAATAATTCCTACATCATTCAGGTCTGGTTTCACACAGTTATTCGGACAGCCACCCACTGCAATCTTAAATTTATGCGGAAGTGCAACCTCCCTGTAGCCTTCATAAAAACGTCTGTAAATTTCTTCTGATACTGCATAGGAATCCAGAAGTCCATACTGGCATGTAGTTCCTTTGCAGGACACTACAGGACGTACCTTAGCCCCTGTTCCACCTGTTACCAGGCCTTCTTTCGCTATAAATTTCTGAAATTCTTCAATCTTGTCATAAGGAATTCCCGGAATTTCCACAGAGAGTCTGGTGGTATACAGAATCTCACCACTGCCAAATTTTTCTGCTGCATCTGCCATACAGCGATGCTGTGCTGCAGTTACTTTTCCATTTGTTGTAAGAACTCTTGCTGAAAACAGATCGGTTCCTCTGTTATTCAAAAAGCCCATTCCTTTTACTCTTTTTTCATCTTCCGGACTGATTGTTAATGCTGACATTTTTGATACCTCATTTTCTGATGTTATTCACTGATAATTTTTTCATCTATGAATTCTATTATAGCACCTGAATTGGTGTTTGAAAAACGTTTTTCTCTGTGGTATTCTATAAGCATATAAATAATACAAACCGGAGGAAATATTCCTATGTTAATTTGTGATTATATTGTAGAATCTATTGATGGCGACTACGCTCATCTGCGCAGGACAGATCTTCCCGAAGAAGAACTGAAGCTGGTAGCAAGAGCACTTCTTCCATTTGATATTACAGAAGGATGCAGATTACATTATGAAATGATGCAGTATACCATAATTGACTGATATACTGCAAAGCAATTCATTCGGTTACAAAAAGTATTCAGGCATTTTCCAGTTCCGCATTAATCGTATCTTCACTGGCTGCCATTGCCTGCAGTGTCATGGTCAGCAATTTTTCCAGTTCCCAGCCAAGCTGCTGCGCACCGCGCTCAATTACTTCCCGGGAGCAGCCTGCTGCGAAACCTTTGCTTTTGTACTTTTTCTTCAGGGATTTCAGTTCCATATCCTTAGTGCTCTTGGACGGACGCATTAATGCTGCTGCCCAGATCAATCCGGTAAGTTCGTCTGCTGCAAAGAGCACTTTTTCCATCTCCTGTTCCGGTGCTACATCGATTGTTACACCGCAGCCTACAGTTATTCCATATCCGTGAGATACCACACTGTGGATCACATCCTCGCCTACCCCTGCCTCGCGAAGCATTTCCGGTGCTTTCAGGCAATGCTCTTCCGGATAAAGCTCGAAATCAATGTCGTGAAGAAGCCCTACGATTCCCCAGTATTCAGCATCCTCTCCATATCCCAGTTCGTTTGCATACCATTTCATGACCGCTTCCACAGTCAGTGCATGCTGGATATGAAATGGATCCTTGTTGTATTTTTTTAATAATGCAAAAGCCTCGTCTCTTGTGATTGTTTCCATTGCTGTCACTCCTCGTATGTCTTTCTATACTCTGTTTGCCACATAAGCATGTTCCTGATTTGGAATAAAAGAAAAAACCTTGCATATACTATACATCGTTCTTTATTTATATACAACCATTTTGAGGAAAGTGACAATTTTAATTCCCTGATAACAATTTTTCCCAGGGTTCATATTCTTTCATATAAGCAAACTCTTCCGCGTTTCTGAAGCCTTCCAGCAATTCTTTTTTCATTTCTTCCGTATATGGATTTTCGACTTCCTGAAATTTCATATGTTTGTATAATTGGGATTTCTGAAAATCACATATGGTGTCCACATTGTTCAGCAATTGCTTTGCAACCTGGAAAGTGCCCTCCACATTGTTCTCTGCGGTCACAACATTCAACATTGCTGCACATTCATTGTATTTTCCCATATCAAAGCCTGAAGCTAATGTACTCATTTTCTCTGCCAGAAACCTTGCGTATCCATGGTCTTTTTCCTCAAGAGCCTTAGTAATCATGATTCCAAAAGCCAAATTCAAGGTGGTATACTCTGAAAAAACAGCCTTTTCCAGCATCTCAAATGCCTCTTCTTTTTTCCCCTGCTTCATATATAATTGTCCCTGCTTCACCTTTTTCATGGGATCATAATCGGAAAAATAGTTTAAATATTTTTCTGCCATTTCATAATTCTTTTTTCGCAAATAAAAGCCAAACAGGGAATCAGCTGCATAGTGCTGAATTTTTTCATCTTTATCACTCAGCGCCATTTCGTACCAGGAATTGATCTGCTCATCGTACCTGTCCGGATTCTCGCACATGCCAATGATCCGCCGCGAATCAAGCATTACTGCCAGCTGCCAGATCAGCAGATTGCAGTTTGGATATTCTTTTATAGTATTTACAGCCCACTGATAAGTCTTCTCAAAGCCTTCCTCAGAAAACATTTTGTCCATTTTGTGGATCAGCTCTTCGATTTCAATGTCAGTCAGATTTTCGCGAAAAGACAACAGGGTATCAAGGGAAATATGCAGTAATCTTGCAATAGGAGCTAACAATTCAATATCAGGATTGGAGTTCCCGTTTTCCCACTTATTCACCGCCGGAGTGGTTACTCCCAGACGGTTTGCCATTTCTTCCTGCGTGTAACCTAATTCTTTTCTATATTTTTTAATCACATTTCCAATATTCATCATATTTTTCTCCTGAGTCAAGCGGATATTCCAGGTCCGCTTCGCTACTTGCTCATAACCGAATGCTGCTTCGCAACTTATTCGGTTAAAATTCCAAAAGCTTTTGTGATTAAAGCATAGCAGAATTGACAGATGAGCACAATTGAATTGTTGTTAAGTACGTTTCATATTTTTTAACTGTTAGGAAAGTTAAAAATCCAGTTACAAATTTTATCAGAAGAGGCAGATAAATAACTTTTCTCGACCCTCTTTTTTAGCTTTGCAATATGCTTATTACGAACATCTTTCCCATATTTTGCATATCCTAACAGCAGAAGTCAAAAAAGGAGTCACTGTATGAGAAATAAAAAATGGATTTCACTGGCAGCAGCTGTGATTCTTACAGTAACTGCACTGCCAGCCACAGTCTTTGCTGCAAAGAATGGAGAATCAAAAGAGGAGCTTACAAAGGTTACCTTAAACGAAGTAGCACATTCGATTTTCTATGCACCGCAGTATGTGGCAATTGAAGAAGGGTATTTCGCAGAGGAAGGGCTGGATCTGACACTTGTCACAGGATTTGGTGCGGATAAGACTATGACTGCTGTTATTTCCGGGGAAGCTGATATTGGATTTATGGGGGCCGAGGCATCTATCTATGCCTATCAGGAAGGTGCCACTGATCCGGTTGTGAATTTCGCACAGCTCACCCAGAGGGCTGGAAACTTCCTTGTGGCAAGAGAAGAAATGCCGGATTTCACATGGGATGAGCTGAGAGATAAGAGAGTTCTTGGTGGTCGTAAGGGTGGTATGCCAGAAATGGTATTTGAGTACATTTTAAAGAATCATAATATTGATCCGGCGTCGGATCTGGAAATCGACCAGAGTATTGATTTTGGTTCCACTGCAGCTGCATTTACCGGCGACATGTCAGCAGATTTTACTGTTGAATTTGAGCCTTCCGCAACTGCCCTTGAAAGAGAAGGAAAAGGTTATGTAGTGGCTTCTCTGGGCGTGGATTCCGGTTATGTCCCCTATACCTCTTACAGTGCAAAGACCAGCTTTCTAAACGAAAACCCACAGATTATCCAGAGCTTCACAAACGCCCTTCAAAAAGGTATGGACTATGTACAAAGCCATTCCCCTGAGGAAATTGCGCAAGTGATTTCCCCTCAATTCCCGGAAACAGATATGGATACTCTTACCACAATTGTCAAGCGTTATTATGAGCAGGATACCTGGAAAGAGAATCTGATATTCGAAAAAGATAGTTTTGAACTTTTGCAGGATATTCTGGAGAGTGCAGGAGAATTATCTGACAGGGCAGATTGTGAAAACCTGGTTACAACTGCATTCGCTGAAGCTGCGATTTCTTAAAAAAGTTGCTATTTAATGTGCTGGTCGTTATTCCGGACGCATTTGGACAATGCGTCCCTCCTGAAGAACTTTTCAGCACATTAAATAGCAAATACCGTTCTCTATGCCTCCACCGCATTCACCGACTCCCGAATACAAGGAATACACTCCACAAAGCAATTTCCATTATCCAACTCCACTTCTTCTTTTGTCAGAATCCCAATAATGATCTGACAGGCTTTATAGCCAATATCATGAAGAGGAAGAGCCATGGTAGTAAGCGGCGGCTTTTCATAGCATGCCATTTCACGGTTATCATAGCCAGCCACAGCCACATCTTTCCCAGCATGAAGCCCAAGCTCTTCCAAACGGTCATAGGTTCCACCAGCCATGAAATCATTCATACAGAAAATAGCTGTTGCACCCTTTTCCAAAAGGATATCTGTGTTCTCATAACCACTCTGCCGATCCCAGTCACCATAAGTGACCATATCCGGATCATAGAGAATCCCTCCTTCGAACAAAGCCTTCTGGTAGCCCTCCAGACGGGACTGGGTATGAATACTCTCCTTCTTACCTGCGATAACACCAATTTTCCTGTGTCCTCTGGAAACAATATAACTGACCAGATCATGGGCACCTTTGATATCCTTCACCACTACAGATGGGATTTTCCCACTGCCAGTAAAGCCATAAGCAACTACCGTTGGAATGGGCAGATCCTCTGGGATAATATCGATCAGGCGCTCATGGGCAGCCACATAAATAATTCCTTCGACCTGCTTTGCCAGAAGCTTCTGGAACTCCTGACGTACAATTTCTTTGTGACGGTTATCACGGTAATAATTATCCTGGAATTTCTTATAAAGACGGAGATTTACAAGAAGAATCTGGTAATCAGCTTCCTCACAGTATTCCGTAATGCCGTCGATAATATCAGGAAGAGCAAAAACTGTCATATCTTCTGCAATAACACCGATACTTCTGGTGTTTTTGGTTTTCAGATTTTTGGCAACATAATTAGGCGTATAATTCATCTCGCGAATCACCTTCTCTACACGCTCCCTGGTGGCATCACCAACGCTGCCTTTATGATTTATAATATTGGAAACAGTCGCAACTGATACGTTACAGGCTTTTGCAATTTCTTTTATGGTCGGCATGGAACTTCTCCCTCCGGTTTTTTTATTAATTCTTTCTATCACAATCTTATCATATTTTATTCACAGCCACAATCGCCATCTCTACTCCCCTGCTCTTCTACTTTGTAATTTTTCAAAGGGCTGCAGCACCCTTCGCTCCACGGCCCTGTCCACACAGGCATATATCACCATCTGCGGAAAAGAAACGCCGATCGTAAGCAGCAGAAACAGAGAATATGGTGCCAGTGCCAGCAAAATTCCGCCGGCAATTACCACAGTGATTACGATCACCATACTCAGCTTCCATTCCAATACCATAATGAGAAATGTATTTTTCAGCAATACCCCCACGCCAAGGTCTAACATAGCGGACATTACAAAATAATATCCACCAATAAGTATGGCAAAGATCATTACACCAATCCCACACCCAATCAGCACATCATGGGTAGTTCCCTTGCCAAAATTTCCAGCAAGACTGAGCAGATAACAGGAATAGAATCCCAGAGCGCCGGTGAGCACTCCCGCCGGAAGATTTTTCAGAATATCAGACTTAAATTCTTTCCAGTAATCCTCCAGGGAAAAACCATATCCTACCCGGTAAATCGCCGAAAGATAACGGTTCAGTGCTGACAGAGCTGCCGGAATCGTCACGATTGGAATACAGCACAAAAGGAACAGCACATTTGCCCCAACCAGTCTGCCGGCGTAATTCCAGAGTACATAACCAACTCTCTTCACACCGCCCTTTGGCGTCTCTTTCTCCTTATCATTATTTCCCTGATACCAGTCCATGAATCTTTTTGTCAGTCTCATATGCTTTTCCTCAAAATTACTGCCTGATTACAGCCTCTTCATACACCCCACAAAGCATTGTCTTAGAGCGTGTTTGAAAAAGAGGCTTTTTACATCCTCATTTTAAATTTCGTACAGGCAGGACCACCGCCCTGCCTGAAAATGTTAATATTGTTATAATTTAATTTTTCATACCAGTCAGCACAATTCCTTCCACAAAGCTCTTCTGCCCGAAGATATAAATCACAATACCAGGAAGGATTGTCATAAACGTGGCTGCCAGTGCCACCGGCCAGTTAGTTCCGAATGAGCCGGTAAAGTTGGTCAGCGCAATGGCAAAGGTAAATTTGCTCATGCTGTTAATGTAAATGATCTGCTGAAGCAGGTCGTTCCATATCTGGATGAACAGCATCATTCCAACTACAACTACCGCCGGTTTAATTGAAGGAACAAGAATTGTCCATAGGATTCTCATTCTTCCAGCCCCGTCAATGGAAGCCGCCTCATCAAGTTCCTTTGGAATCGTCATCAGAAACTGCCGGATCAGGAAAATGTTGAAAAAGCCACCACCTGTTAAGAACGGCAAGATCAACGGCCAATATGTATCACCCAGTCCCATTCCCTTTGTCCAGAAAATATACAGAGGAATCAAGGTTACCATTCCCGGAAGAAGAATCGTGCCAACACAGATGTTGAAGATCAGCTTTTTCCCGCGGAAACGAAGTCTTGCAAAGGCATATCCGCAAAAAATCGCAGTGATGGTACCAAAGGTAACTGCCGGAATGATAATGGTGAATGTGTTCTTAAAATAAGTCCAGTACTCAAAAGTCTCCAGCGCTTTGGAATAGTTTGACCAGAGCCACTCATGAGGAATAAAGGAAGGCGGATATTCATTCAATGCTGCCGTGCTCATCAGGGAAGAACGGAAAATCCACCAGATGGGAAGAAGTACCAATGCAGCCAGAATCAGTACAATGAAAAACGCCAGAACATTAAAGGCTTTTTCTTTTTTCTTTCTGCTTGCCATTTTTCCAGCCATTTCTCATTCCCCCTCTCCGAAAATATGTTCTTTCTGCGTCTTAAAGAGTACTGCCGTAAAAATTCCAACCAGGATAAAGAAGATCACAGAATAAGCAGCTGCATATCCCAGTTTGTTTTTCTTAAATGCATAAAGATAAATAACATAGGACATAAACATGGACTTTTTTCCTGGGCCGCCATCTGTAAGAGCCAGCGCCGGGTTGATAACCTGCAGGTGTGTGATCAGGGCAGTCAGCACGTTGTAAAAAATAATCGGGGAAATGCTTGGAATGGTAACGTTCCAGAAGCGCTGCCATGCATTTGCACCATCAATTTCCGCTGCTTCCATGTAAACCCGCGGTACATTCTGAAGTCCTGCAAGGAAAACCACGATCAGGTTGCCGCTTGTCCAGATTGCAATTACTACCAGGGAAGGTACTACCTGACTCGGACTGTCCAGGAATCTCTGAGGTTTCAGTCCCACCATTCGAAGGACAAAGTTAAAAAGTCCGAAGTTACCTTCATATAACCATTGCCATCCTTTGTAAACACCGATTGCAGGCAAAAGGTATGGAATGAAGAAAACAGAACGGAATAATGTCCGTCCCCATATTTTCATATTCAAAAGCAGGGCTACCAGAAGAGAATAGATAATAGCGCCTACCACAGCCAGAAGAGCGTACAAAATTGTCGCTTTTATAGAATCTGCGAAATAAATATCTTTTGTAAAAATACGCTGGAAGTTCTCCAGACCTACAAACTCCGGTGAGGAAAGACCATTCCACTTAAATACGCTTAAAACAAATACTGCCAGTGTCGGCAGATAACTGATCAGACTTACTCCAAGGAATGCCGGTATCAGACAGAGATAAGCGGTCCTTTCTTCTTTTCTACCGGCCCTTGATGTCACTTTTATTTTGTTTTTCTTATTTGCTTTCATGCCCGCACCTCTTAAAAGGGAGCTGACCGGTATCTGTCAGTAATATGAAATAATATCCTTGGACAGTAACCGGTCAGTCCAGTTGCTTTTCCTATTTTTCAGCAGATTTTCACTGCTGCTTCATGTTACCTATTATCAGTAACTGTTTCGTTCACTATTTTGCTATAAAATAACCAGCTCTAGAGCCTGTATGAACAGCTCCGATCAGCCATTGTTCTCAGCAAAGATATCCTGAAGCTCTTCCAGGTTCTCGTTAATCGCTTCTTCCATGGTCTCCTCACCAGCCCATACGCTGGAGAATACAGAATCAAGTGTGGCGTTGAACTCTTCAGTTCCGTTTACATAATACCAGGAGGTAGATTGTGCGTTGTTCATAGCATAATCCACAACTGCGCTCTTGTACATGTCTTTATCCGGATAGTTCGGGTTGCTGATCCATTTATCTGTTTTCTCAGGATCTGTGTACCAGGAATCCAGGATCGGCATCCATGTTCCAGCCTCGATCAGGGACCAGGAATTCTCTTCCTGATAATACCATTTCAGCCATTCCATAGCTTCTTCCGGGTGCTCTGTTGTGGAGAATACCACGTTTGGTCCACCAGTACAGATAGTAACTTTTTCTTTCATGTAAGGCAGAACACCTACACCGTAATCAAAATCAGCGCTTGGTCCAAGGAAGGTGCCGACGTTCCATGCACCGTCTGTTGCCATAACCACCTTTTTGCTTCCAAGGGAGGATTCCAGAGCATTAGCAGCACTTGTTACAGGAGGTGCGCAGTGGTAAACGTCTGACAGATCTGCGATTCTCTGAAGTGCTTCTACCGTTTCCGGAGAGTCAATGGTGCATTCAGAGCCATCTTCGCTGTAATATCCGCCGCCATTGGATTTTGCCCATACTTCCAGCTGCCATGGCAGTGTGTTAATGGTACATCCGTAAATATCTACATTGTCCGGATCAAAATCAGGATCCAAAGCATTCTTTCCATTGATATCCAGAGTCAGCTTCTGTGCTGTCTGGACAAAAGTATCCCAATCCCATGCATCCTCAGCATCTGCCGGAGGAGTCACCTCTGAAGGATCAATTCCCTGCTTCTCACAAACCTCTTTCAGAAGATCGTTGTTGTACCAAAGGTTCAGAACTTCGTTTGCTGCAGAATATGCAACTGGTGTGCCGTCGTAACGGAATGTCAGACAATCCAGAGGTTTGGCATCGCCTTCACCATACATAGAGCTGATGTCTGCAAGAAGTCCGTTCTCTGCAAATTTCAGCACGCCGGCCTCACTCATAATACCGGTATCCGGAAGCTCACCAGCTGTAGCCATGGCATTCAGCTTGGTAACGTAGGTATCGTGATCGATCTTCACTACTTCTACTTCGATCTTGTCCTGTTCGCTGTTGAACTTATCAGCAACTGCCTGTGTAGCTGCTGTCTCAGTTTCATTTCCCCACTGTGCATATGTGATCTTTACTCTGTCACCATCTGCTGCAAAAACCGGAACTGCTGCTCCAACCATCATTGTACCTGCAAGTAAAATCCCCAATAACTGTTTTTTCTTCATACTACTTCTCCTTTTCTTAATCTTATTATAACGGCTTTGCCTGGCCGCTGTAAACATTTACTGTTTTAAAGTTAATCTGTAATACTGTCATATCCGCAGCTTGTGCCATACAAGCATTTCCCCCTGTCCCCGGTTGTTCCACATACAATACGGAACGGCCCGCAGAGAAACTTCTTCTTTTTCCAGCTCTACACTTCCGTACAACTGATTTTCGCCGTCTGCACCTTTGTTTCTTACACGTATTCCTTTATAGGAAAGAGTTGGAACATTTCCTACCAGTTCTTCTGCGGGAGCGTTTTCTTCTATCGAAGTGTTCTCTTCTACAAAAATCTCTGAAAGGAATCTGCCGTTTTCTTTTTCCTCCAGGCAATACACCAGCGGACCTTTCATCAGGGCTGTTTTTCCTGCATCTGCCCTCACCTGGTCATTGGCTCCCATCCATCTGGGAACCACATGGAAATCAATACTGATCCGTGTGTCTCCCGGTGAAATGCAAAGCCTCTGATAGCCTTTGTCAGGCTGCGTTTTTATGGAAATTCCATTCTGCACACATTCCCATTTCTCACTGTACCAGGGAATGCGGATGTTCAGGATTCCTGGTCCGGACGACTGCACCTGGAGCTGAACCTTTCCATCCTGCAAAAGCGTGGAATCCATTTTTATCTTCATACGGCTCTCTTTGATTTCTGTATCTGCTGTAGAGGAGATAAACTGGTTAATATAAACCCCTTCCTCATCTTCTGCGTATATGTACTGTCCCAAAGAAGCAAGGGTTCTTCCCACATTTGGCGGGCAACAGGCAACTCCAAACCATTTCTGCCTTACCGGTTTCACATGCTCCATGTAAGTGTGCTCTGTGCAAAATTCCGGAACCACCTCAAGTGGGTTTACATAAAAGTACCGGTCTCCTGCAATATTGATTCCTGCAATCACAGTGTTATACAACGCTTTCTCTACATAGTCATAATAAGAAGCATCTCCTGTGATGGCTGCCATTCTCTGCCCGAACATCATCACACCGATAGATGCGCAGGTTTCAGAATAGTTGGTACTGTTTGGAAGATCGTAATCTGTAGTAAACCGCTCGCGGAAGCCGCTGCTTCCGATTCCTCCTGTAATGTACATCCGCCGTGTCGTCATGTTCTCCCAAATTCTGCTGCAAGCTTCCATAAGCCCTGAATCGGCATCTTCTCCGGCCAGATCAGCCATTGCGGAGCACATATACATTTCCCTTACTGCATGTCCAACTGCCTCATCCTGCTCTACAGGAGGCTTGTGAGCCTGGGAATATTCCAGATCGTACCTCTCGAACTCCGGAAAAAATTCCGGATGTCCTCTTCCCGCAATTTCTGCCTGCAAATAATTAGGATTCCTGCCCCTCTCCTGGATAAAATACCTGGCCTGCTGAAGATAAATCTTCTTTCCGGTCTCCCGGTAAAGCTTCACCAGGGCCAGTTCAATTTCCTGATGTCCCGGATAACCTCGTTTCTGGCCTTTTCCTGTACCAAACACCCTGCATATGAGATCTGCATTTTTCTTTGCAATATTAAGGATTTTCTCCTTACCTGTAGCCTGGTAATAAGCAACAGCAGCTTCGATCATATGTCCGGCTGTGTACAATTCGTGGCCCTCCACCAGATTGGTCCACTTCTTCGCAGGGGCATTTACGGAAAAATAAGTATTCAGATATCCATCTGGTTCCTGTGCTTTCCCTATCAGATCAATAACCTGATCTGCCAGCTCTTCCAGATGCTCCCCACGGCCACCTGCTATGGTGTAGGCAACCGCTTCCAGCCATTTGTAAAGATCTGTGTCCTGGAAAACAACTCCTTTTCTCTCTCCCTTTTCTTCACCTGCGGCAATACGGAAATTATGGATACAATAGGTAGGCTCTGAATCTTCCAGCTGGTCATTGAGAATTTTCCACTGATGGGGAATGATCTTCTCGCTTACTTTATTCACATATTCCCCAAACAGACTGTCTGTGATCCGGATTCTCTTCAGATCCAACTGTTTCAAGTGTTTTTTCATATTTGCACCTGCCTTTGCCGATTTTAATTAATCGTTTAATCTTCTTTGTAAAAAATAAAAAACCGGATTAATTCCATGTTTTTCTTTTAGTTTACTGGTTTCTCGTTAATCGTTTTACTTATCTTTAAACTGATAGTAGCACATCAAATGGATTTTGTAAATACTATTTATTTTTTTCAGCTTTTTTTATAGATTATATACTTGATTTTTATGGATTATCACTATATTTTTCGTCTAATTAAACGTTTTTCTATATTATTTTCTCTCTATAATACATTTTATGACATACAACCTTTCAAATAACGTACAAGTTTATTTTGTTACTGTTCGCTCCGTTCGCAGTAACGCGCTTTGCGAAGCACAGAAAGACGAACCTTCTTGTGACAAGCACAAGAAGTAGCGTTTGCTGCGCAAACTTAATTCTCGGGTTTTCTGTGAACTTTGTTCACAAAAAACGCCTCGCGGAACGTTACCAGTGAACAGTGACTTTATTTTTCAAACATTCTCTGGTTCTGTCAGACAATTTCTGCTATAATGTAAGTAATTATGATACCAGTGTCAACAGGTCAAAAAGCTGTTCGTGCTTGCACAATAAGGCTTTTGAACTTGGATGAGAAAGCAGCGATTTACGCAGTAAATCAGCGGATTTCGAATATTTGAAGGATTGCGGGAGCAGCGCAGCTGCGTAGCAATCCGGGTATCAAATGAGTGCCAAAAGACCTTTTGACACTCATTTCATTAATTATAGTTTCTTTCAATGATGTGAATGTCAAAATATCTTTTGCCCTGGCATCTTTCAATAATGTTATTGAAAAATTAGCCAGCAACTTATTTTCAGGAGGTACGAATGAAATTAAATTCAAAATGTATGGCCTGTCAGATACGCAAACAGGAAGCAAAAATTCGTCATTTTAACGACGAAGACAGAAAAAAACAATATATGGAAGCAATCCGCCAGCGTTTTGAACATCCAAAGGATGACGACTGCGTTCCAAGCATCTCCACAGAACTGAAGAAATTCTACTGTTCCTTCTGGGGCGTTCCTATGGAAGATTTCACCCGGATCAACAAAGAATATGACCAGCTTATGCTGGATTTGGAAGCTGAGCTTCGTTCCACTATCCGTTATTCAGAAGATCCCTTAAAAGCCGCACTTATTTATGCCCGCACCGGCAACTATATCGACTTTGCGGCGCTTCCGGAAGTCAGCAAGGAAACTGCACTTTCTCTTATTAAAAGTGAAAACAAGGATGATCTTGACGAACAGGAATATCGTCAATTCTGCCAGGATATGAAAAAGGCAGAGAATGTTGTATATATTACCGATAACTGCGGTGAGATCGTTCTGGACAAAATTGCCATCCAGATTCTGAAAAAGATATTTCCAAATATACGGATCACAGCATTAGTACGCGGACTGCCCGCTGGAAATGACGCAACCATGGAGGACGCTGAATTTTGCGGTCTTACTGATGTTGTGCCTGTACTTGGAAACGGAAACGACGTAGGCGGTACCTGGCTTCACGGGATCAGTACCCACGCCAGAGAACTTCTATATAATGCTGACGTGATCATTGCCAAAGGTCAGGGAAATTACGAGACTCTGCATGGCTGCGGACTGAACATCTACTACCTGTTTTTGTGCAAATGCGACTGGTTTCAACAGCTTTTTCATGCAAAATTACTACAAGGAATGTTCATAAATGAGAAGCGGGCGCCAAAGGCTACTGCTTTTTCGTCAGATTGACAAGAAACTGTTTAAAAGTTTGTACGATTCTGCCCTAGCCCTTTTGGGTGGTTTTCGCTATACTAACATCAGATGAAAAAAGCATCGAAACAATTTTGATTATAATAATTAATTGAGAAATTTGGAGGAAAAATCATGGCAAGCTTATCATTACAGCACATTAACAAAACTTACCCGAATGGTTTCCAGGCAGTTAAAGATTTCAACCTTGAAATCGAAGACAAAGAGTTCATCATCTTCGTTGGACCATCCGGATGTGGAAAATCTACAACACTTCGTATGATCGCAGGTCTTGAGGAGATCAGCGGTGGTACATTAAAGATCGGTGACAAAGTTATGAACGATGTAGAGCCGAAAGACCGTGATATCGCAATGGTATTCCAGAACTACGCTCTGTATCCTCATATGACAGTATATGATAACATGGCATTTGGTCTGAAACTTCGTAAAGTTCCGAAAGATCAGATTGACAAAGCTGTTAGAGAAGCAGCCAGAATCCTTGACCTTGAGAAACTTCTTGATCGTAAACCGAAGGCTCTTTCCGGTGGACAGAGACAGCGTGTTGCTATGGGACGTGCTATCGTTCGTAATCCTAAGGTATTCCTTATGGATGAGCCTCTTTCCAACCTGGATGCTAAGCTTCGTGTTCAGATGCGTATTGAGATTTCCAAGATCCATCAGAGACTGGGCGCAACAATCATCTATGTAACACATGACCAGACAGAGGCTATGACCCTTGGTACCAGAATCGTTGTTATGAAAGATGGTGTTGTTCAGCAGGTTGATACACCACAGCACCTTTATGAGCAGCCAGGCAACCTGTTCGTTGCAGGATTCATGGGATCCCCGCAGATGAACTTCCTTGACGCTCAGATTGCTGAAAAAGGCGGCGACCTTATTGCTAAAGTTGGTGAGTATGACATCGTTATCCCGGCAGCGAAAGCGAAAGTGCTGAAAGACGGCGGTTATGTTGGCAAGACAGTTGTTCTTGGTATCCGTCCAGAGGATATTCATGATTCCCAGATGTTCATCGAAGCTTCTCCAAGCGTTCCAATGACATCTACAGTTAAAGTTTATGAGCTTCTTGGTGCTGAAGTATTCCTGTACTTCGATGTAAACGGAACTCAGGTTACAGCACGAGTTGATCCTCGTACAAACTCCAAGACAGGCGATACAATCAAATTCGCATTCGATATGGAGAAATCTCACTTCTTTGATAAAGAGACAGAGCTTACTATCTGCAACTAATATTTAGAAGAATGAATTTAGTTAGGCCTCAGGGGTTTTCCCCTGGGGCTTTTTTGTGGTATACTATGAGCACTTAATGAGCGTAAGCCCACAGGTGCAGTGCGAATTTAGTGCGAATGCACACCCGGACACTTAGCAAGTCCAAGCCACAGACGCCGGACGCGCTTCGTGTGTACGCACACCTTGAGCAAACTTTATTACTTTTCTACTAAAGGAGCACACCTATGAAATTACTTCAGATTCTCCAGAAATGTCTGGAAGACTGGAAGAATATCAGTCATCTGGATTTCTGCCTTGTAAATTTAGATAACACTATTTATATCAGCACCTGCGACAGAGCCCTTCCATCTGAAGAGAAGCTGGAAGAATTTAAGGAAGATGAGGTGCTGTGTATTTCCAATATGAACTGCCGGCTGTATAAAGTGACAGAGAGTCACCAGCTTCAATATGTCCTGATCGTATGGGGAAATGCGGAGGCCGCTTCCACTATCGGGGAACTGGCAGTCTGCCAGATTGAGAGCCTGCTTACCGCTTACATGGAAAAGAGCGACAAAAACGTATTTATGCAGAATCTTCTCCTTGGCTCCTATTCTGAGGTAGACGCTTTTAACCGTGCGAAAAAGCTTCATATCACAACCACTGTACGGCGTGCTGTTTTCCTGGTGGAGACCAAACAGAGCAAGGACGAAAATGCCCTGGCTACCATCCGTAATATTTTTGCAGCTAAGACAAGAGATTTTATTACTGCTATAGACGATTCCGGAATTATTATTCTCCGTGAACTCCAGCCTTCTGAGAATTATTCCGATCTGGATGATATTGCCCATATGCTGGTGGACATGCTGAATACAGAGGCCATGACTTCTGCCTGGGTTTCCTACAGCAATATTGCAGATGACCTGAAGCAGCTCCCGGATGCTTACAAGGAAGCACGTACTGCCTTAGAAGTGGGCAAGATTTTCTATACTGGCAAGAATGTGTTTGGATATAACCGTCTTGGAATCGGTCGCCTGATCTATCAGCTGCCGGTGGAGATCTGCGAGATGTTTATCGATGAGTTTTTCAAAGAAGAAACTCTGGATTCTATTGATGACGAAACACTCGCTACCATCCGCACCTTCTTCGAAAACAACCTGAATCTTTCCGAAACCTCCAGACAGCTTTACGTACACCGAAATACACTGGTGTACCGCTTCGAAAAGCTGCAGAAAAAATTCGGGCTGGATATCCGAACCTTTGAGGATGCGTTAACGTTTAAGTTAGCGATGATGGTGGTGAATTATATTAAGTATAAGAAAGCAGAATAAAATTCCCCCTCTTAAACAATCATTTTTAACTTAACAATTTCTCTTTTAGTGGCTTTTTCAATTTGCCGACTCTGTTCTTCTGTCAGCTGCTGATTCCTATTCAAAGTAACTGTCTTGATCAAAGTAAATGCTACTTTCTTGAAAGACTGTCCATAGAGCAGAAAGGAGATTCTGGGAAACCTGAAATTGCTCTATGGTCAGATCTATTTTCTTTATTATACATGTTAAAGTGGATTTTAAATCACACGTTTATTGTAAAGTGTAAAAATAAATTCCTGATTATGTGGCATTTTTTACTTATATTCTTCTTCATCCTTCGCCCACTCAAACGTACACTTCACAGCCTTCTTCCACCCTTTCAGCTTCTTCTTACGCTCCTCTTCTGTCATCTGTGGGGTGAACTGACGGCCGATCTGCCAGTTGCTTTTTACTTCGGAGGCGTCTTTCCAGAAACCGGTGGCGAGCCCTGCAAGATAAGAGGCGCCAAGGGCGGTGGTTTCGATGCAGCTAGGGCGGACTACCTGAGTGTCGAGAAGGTCAGCCTGGAACTGCATGAGGAAGTTATTGGCGCTGGCGCCACCGTCTACGCGGAGAGCGCTGAGATCAATGCCAGAATCCTTCTCCATGGCTTCCAGAACGTCGTGTACCTGATAGGCCAGGGACTCTACCGTGGCACGCACCAGATGAGCTTTTCCTGCGCCTCTGGTAAGACCAAGGATAGCGCCTCTTGCATACTGATCCCAGTATGGTGCACCGAGACCTGTGAACGCAGGAACCACGTATACGCCGTTTGTGTCCGGCACTGACAGACAATATTTCTCAGAATCCGGGGAACTCTCCAGAATTCCCACTTCGTCTCTCAGCCACTGAATAGCAGCACCTGCCACGAAAACACTTCCCTCCAGGGCATATCCCGGTGTTCCGTCTGCTTTCACTGCAATGGTGGTAAGAAGTCCGTTCTTTGACTCTACTGCCTTATCTCCTGTATGCATAAGCATAAAGCAGCCGGTACCATATGTATTCTTTACATCACCTGACTCAAAGCAGCACTGTCCGAAAAGAGCTGCCTGCTGGTCTCCTGCCGCCCCGGCAATTGGGATTCTTCCCCCGATCAGATTCTCATTGGTATAACCATAAATACAACTGCTTGGCTTCACTTCCGGCAGCATGCACTCTGGGATATCCAGGTATTCCAGAATCTCTTTATCCCATTTTCTCTCATGGATGTCAAAAAGCATGGTTCTGGAAGCGTTGGTGTAATCCGTCACATGAACTTTCCCTTTTGTCAATTTCCAGATCAGCCAGGTATCTACTGTTCCAAAGAGAAGTTCCCCATTCTTCGCACGCTCTCTGGCACCTTCTACATGATCCAGGATCCATTTCAGTTTCGTTCCGGAAAAATAGGCGTCCGGAATCAGACCGGTTTTCTTTCGAACCAACTCTGACATGCCGTCTTTTTCCATCTTCTCAATCATATCAGCTGTTCTGCGGCACTGCCATACAATTGCCGGATAAACCGGCTCTCCTGTCTTCTTATCCCACACAATCGTAGTCTCTCGCTGATTCGTGATTCCGATAGCGTGAATATCCTCTGCATCTACACTGATCTTACTCATGGCTTCTGTAGCCACTGAAATCTGGGAGGACCAGATTTCCTTCGGATCATGTTCCACCCAGCCTGGCTTCGGGTAATACTGTTTGTACTCCTTTTGTGCTACGCTGCACATATTTCCCTTTTTATCAAATAAAATACATCTGGAACTGGTAGTTCCCTGGTCCAATGCCATTATATATTTTCCCATAGTACACCTCGTTTACTTTGCTTGAATTATTTATATTATAGCCTATTTTCACATACAAGAAAATACCTTAACTTGCTATTTAGTGGGTTGAAAAGTTCTTTAGGAGGGACGCATTTGGACAATGTGTATTACTCACTCGCCGGCGCAACGCTCCGATGAACTAATCGCTAACTGCGACTAATGCGTTCGGGAGAGCCCTCACGCATAAGTCT
>ENA-OPAO01001157-OPAO01001157.1-human-gut-metagenome-genome-assembly--contig:-NODE-1157-length-19188-cov-3.084618_pt1 | contig 19188 bp, 16 predicted proteins | sample MGYA00241054_ERZ501424 | MGnify/ENA primary metagenome ERZ501424 (study PRJEB25962, sample SAMEA2042623) | human gut metagenome | biome: human gut; feature: human-associated habitat; material: faeces...
CGAACATTTCTACCTGCCGTTCCCCACAGGGAATGATGTCTGCGGTTATCAAGGAATACTTCCGTGATCCGGAGCATGCAGCAGGCAAGAAGACCGTTATGGTTTCCATTATGCCATGTACAGCCAAGAAGGCAGAGGCAATCCGCCCCAACAGCTTTACCGATGGCGAGCAGGATACCGATATCGTTATCACAACCACAGAGCTTCTCCGCATGATCGATAACTTTGGTCTTGATTTTGCAACACTGGATCCGGAAGCATGCGATATGCCGTTTGGATTTGGTTCCGGCGGTGGCGTTATCTTCGGTGTTACCGGTGGTGTTACCGAGGCAGTTCTTCGAAGACTGAGCCCGGATCACAGCAAGGAAGCCATGCATGAGATTGCAGAGTGCGGTGTTCGTGGTGAAGAGGGAATCAAGGAATTTACCGTACCGTACAAGGGAATGGATATCAATGTATGCGTAGCCAGTGGCCTTGCAAATGCAAGAACCGTTATGGAACGTGTAAAGAACGGCGAGGCAAACTATCATCTGATCGAGGTTATGGCATGCCGCCGTGGATGTATCATGGGTGGAGGTCAGCCGACCAGATCCGGTGACAGGACCAAGGCAGCCAGAGCAAGAGGTTTGTACAATGCAGACAATACCATGATCATCAAGAAATCCGATGAGAACCCACTGGTTCTGGAGCTTTATGAGGGACTTCTCAAGGGCAAGGAGCATCATCTGCTTCATAATGAGTTTTATATTAAAGACTGATGTGAGGAATACAAAGAGCTGCTGTTCCCGGTGAACAGCAGCATATAAGAAGCCTTCCGGGCATATACTGTGGTATGCGGGAACTGTCTTTTTTAAGACGTTTCCCGGAACTTACAGGCCAGTATATGCAGGGAGGCTTTTTTATATGGAAAACTTTCAGGTTTACCGTGATATCCAGGCGCGGACGGGCGGGGATATCTACATAGGGGTTGTGGGACCGGTCCGTACAGGAAAATCCACATTTATCCGGAGATTCATGGAGCTGGTGGCACTGCCTGCGCTTAGTGAGGGGAAAAGAGCAGAGCTTCAGGATGAACTGCCGCTCAGTGGTGCCGGGAAAATGATCACAACCGTAGAACCAAAATTCATTCCAAAAGAAGCGGTGGAGGTATCCATAGGGGAAAACCAGAAGATCCGGGTGAAGCTTATTGACTGTGTGGGCTTTCTGGTAAAGGATGCATCTGGAAATGTGGAAGAAGGCAGGGAGCGGATGGTCAAAACTCCCTGGCAGGAAAAAGCAATCCCGTTCCATGATGCAGCCCGCATTGGAACGGAAAAAGTGATCAGCCAGCATTCCACCATTGGGATTGTAGTCACAACAGACGGAAGCTTCGGGGAGATTCCCAGAGAAAATTTTATCCCGGCAGAGGAACAGACCATAAAAGAACTGAAAGTCCAGGGAAAACCCTTTCTGATCCTGGTAAACTCCCAGACTCCCTACAGTGAGGAAACCGGAAAAACTGTAAAACATCTGGAAGAGAAATTTGGAGTATCCGTTCTGGCAGTCAACTGTGAACAGCTTCGAAAAGAGGATGTGACCAGAATCCTGGAGAAGATCCTTTATGAATTCCCGGTCAGTGAGATAGAGCTTTTTGTTCCCAGATGGGTGGAGATGCTTTCTCCGGAACATGAGGTAAAGGCGGCTCTGTTAAATGAGATTCGGGAAAAGATGACCAAACTTACTCATGTGCGTGATGTAAGCAGAGAATCAGTATATCTGGAAAGTCCATATGTGGAAGATACATTGCTTGAGCAGGTCAGTCTTTCCGATGGAAAAGTCCGTATCCGGATCGCAGTAAAAGACATTTATTATTATCAGATGCTCAGTGAAATGAGCGGGATATCCATGGAAAGCGAATATGAACTGATCCAGACCATAAAAGAGCTTGCCGGTATGAAGGAACAATTTGTAAAAGTCCAGGCTGCCCTGGAAGCGGTAAAAGGAACAGGGTATGGGGTTGTGGTGCCTGAGCTTTCCGAGATCACTATTGAGGAACCAGAGGTGATCCGTCAGGGAAATAAATTCGGAGTAAAGATCCGGTCAAAAAGTCCGTCCATTCATATGATCCGGGCGGGAATCGAAACGGAGATCGCTCCGATCGTTGGTACAGAACAGCAGGCGGAGGACCTGATAAAGTATATCAGAGAAAGCCCGGAGCGAGGGGAAAGTATCTGGGAGACCAATATTTTCGGAAAATCCATCCAGCAGCTGGTGGAAGACGGAATCCGGAACAAGCTGGCCATGATCAGCGAAGAAAGTCAGGTGAAGCTTCAGGATACTATGAAGAAGATCGTAAATGACAGCAAAGGCGGACTGGTGTGTATCATCATATGAATGGAGAATAGAATTGCAAAGCAATTTTGTTCATGAGCATGTAACAAAGCGGAATGCGAATATCCTGTTTGTATCCTCTTTACAGTAAAAAAGGACGTTCTTCAGCAGACGTCCTTTTTTTGATGTTGTTTTTTCCATTCTGCGATAAACTGAAGCTGTTCCAGGTCAGATAGTTCCTGGGAAGCGGCGTCATTTCCTGCAGCGGCACAGCAGAAAAGAACAAAGATCTGGAGTCCGAAGAATACAAGAAAAAAGAGAAGCATAGAAAAACCTCCTTTATTTTTCAGATATGTTAAGTATTGGAGGAGATAATGTATTTTATACATTATATTGCAAGAAAATATAATTATCACCGGGTATGGAGATTTTTAAAACAGGAGGAAAAGAAACCATGAAAAAGAGAAGATTCGCACAGCTTGTTCTCATGATCACAATGCTGTTTTGCCTGACATTTGGCACAGTGTGTGCGCAGGCAGCAACAACAGCAACCACAACAACCGCAAAAGCAGCTGTTAAAAATGGCTGGAAAAAAGAGGGCGGACAATACTACTATTATGTGAAGGGAAAAAAAGTAAAGAATACATGGAAAACCGTGACTGTCGCTAATAAGACTACCGGCAAAAAAATGACATACAGATACTATTTTTCCAACACCGGAAAGGCTTATAAAGGTGGAACATTCTTCGGGGAGAACTATCTCCTTGTAAAAAAGATCGGCGGGAAATACTATGGATTTAACCGGTATGCACAGATGGTAAAAGGCGTTTATTATTCCGCATATGGACAGTCCAGAGCCGGATTTTATGCTTTTAATACAAAAACTGGTGTATACGATGCTAGAACATCTTCAAGAATAAGGAAAGCATTTGTAAGAGAAAAGAGTTCTGCAGCACTGCGGAAAGTCCTTGGCAGACCTCTTCGTACCAGAAAGACAGATGGCTGTTATGGTGACGGACAGGAATATCTGTTGGAATACACAAGATTCTGGGTCAATACATACAAAGACAAAAAAGGGAAGGAAATCGTACTGGACGTGATCAGCAAATAAGGTTCCTGCCGGTGCCAGAGCAGTTCAGTGCGAGATCCAGGGAAATCTGGAAAAGATCACAGGCTGTATTGAAGAAAAATATCTGGATACAGACAGCAGGATTTATATAAGATTGAACCATGATAAGATTTATGAAGCATTTCCGATGGATGTTTCCACAGAAGATGGAAAAACGGACAGTAGCGGTTTTTGCTTATATCTGGACCGTTCACTTCTTGCAGCAGACGGAAATCAGATCGAAATTCTTACAGGTAGCAAAGATCCCGGGGATTCAGATGTAAGATCCCGGGGTCTTTTTATATAAAACGAGTAGCGGGAAAGATGTCCGCAGAATAAGCTAAAGAAAGGTCAGCTGTCCGACGGGAGAGCTTTGGAAAGGTATAAAAGGATGTATACAGGAAAAGGGATAGGCGTGGCGGTTCTGGATACCGGTATTTTTCCTCATATAGATTTTGGCAGCCGTATTTCCGTGTTTCGTGATTTTACAGGAGTCAGACGCAGCCCATATGATGATAACGGACATGGGACTCATGTCAGCGGGATCCTTGCAGGGGACGGAACTGCATCAGGTGGAAAATATAAAGGGGCTGCACCTGGCTGCAGTATCGCTGCTCTGAAGGTTCTGGATCGTTTCGGGAACGGAAGCAGGGAGGATGTGATGCGGGCATTTCGGTGGATCATGGAGTTTGGAAGCATTTATCATATCCGTATCGTTAATATTTCAGTGGGAACAACATCCCGGGATCATAAGGAACAGACAGATCTTCTTGAAGGAGTGGAAAAACTTTGGGATCTGGGATTTGTGGTGGTAGCTGCAGCAGGAAATCAGGGACCGGGGGCCGGCACGGTAACAGCACCGGGAAGCAGCCGGAAGATCATTACCGTAGGCTCCAGTGATATGCTGAATGGCAGAAAGGCAGTTTCCGGAAGAGGCCCTACTTTTGACTGTGTGTGCAAACCGGATCTGGTAGCGCCGGGAAGCCAGGTCATTGCCTGTGCACCGGGACTGCCGTACTCATATGGGCTCAAAAGCGGAACCTCCATGTCGACGCCTCTGGTGTCAGGAGGGATCGCCTGCCTTCTGGAAAAAGATCCCCGGCTTTCTAATGTAGAGGTAAAGATGTTGTTAAGAGAAAATGCAGAAGATATGGGACTTCCCAGAAATCAGCAGGGATGGGGGAAATTTAACTGTGAAAAACTGTTGGCAGGCTGAATTATTATACAATTCTTATAAACATAGTGTGGTAAAGCACAAAAGCGTTGACGGAACCGGAAAATATGAGTACAATGTACAGTAAAAGTGCTGAAGAAAGATTCTAAAGGAAAGAGTACCTGGAATCCGAACAGGAGAATAAACCTCAAAAGGAGAAAATAATATGGAAAAAATCAAAATGCAGACACCTTTAGTTGAGATGGATGGAGACGAGATGACACGTATCCTGTGGCAGATCATCAAGGATGAACTTCTCACACCGTATCTGGAACTGAATACAGAATATTATGATCTTGGTCTTGAGCACAGAAATGAGACAGATGATCAGGTTACCATTGATGCAGCAGAAGCAACCAAGAAATACGGAGTAGCCGTAAAATGTGCCACGATCACGCCAAACGCAGCCAGAATGGAAGAGTATGACCTGAAAAAAATGTACAAGAGTCCAAACGGAACGATCCGTGCTATTCTTGATGGAACTGTATTCCGTGCGCCGATCGTTGTAAAGGGAATCGAGCCATGTGTAAAGAATTGGGTGAAACCGATCACACTTGCACGTCATGCATATGGAGATATCTATAAGAATACAGAATTTTATATTGACAAGCCGGGAGATGCATATCTTGTATTTGAGGGCGAAGACGGAGAAGAGCGTAAGGAGCTGATCCAGCATTTTGATGGAGCAGGTGTTCTCCGTGGCATGCATAATCTTGATGATTCCGTAAAGAGCTTTGCGAGAAGCTGCTTTAATTATGCACTGGACACAAAGCAGGATGTATGGTTCGGAAGCAAGGATACCATTTCCAAAACATACGATGGAAGATTTAAAGAGATTTTCCAGCAGATCTTTGATGCAGAGTTTAAGGATAAATTTGAGGAAGCCGGCCTGACCTATTTTTACAGTCTGATCGATGATATCGTAGCCCGTGTTATGAAGGCAGATGGCGGTTTTATCTGGGCATGCAAGAACTATGACGGAGATGTTATGAGCGACATGGTATCTTCCGCATTTGGCTCTCTTGCCATGATGACCTCTGTACTGGTATCCCCGAAGGGATATTTTGAGTATGAGGCTGCCCACGGAACAGTTCAGAGACACTATTATCGTCATCTTGAGGGAAAAGAAACATCCACAAACTCCGTTGCAACGATCTTTGCATGGACAGGAGCTCTCCGCAAGAGAGGCGAGCTGGACGGAAATGAAGCACTTGCTGATTTTGCAGGAAAACTGGAAAAAGCAACACTGGATACCATTGAAAGCGGAAAGATGACCAAGGATCTTGCACTGATCACTTCCCTGAAAGAGGTACAGGTATTGAACAGCAAAGAGTTTATCCTTGCTGTAAAGACAAAACTGGATGAACTGATGGCATAAATAACAGGAATTTCAGAATTTCAAGTAATTTCATAAAAAATAAAAAACTGCACCGGAAGATCCTGGGATGGATCACGGTGCAGTTTTTTTATGAGGGATATATATGGATCATCTGATCTCTGTCAGACCTAAACGTTCATGGCCTGCTGTACATGTTCCACAAGGATCTGCCGGACCTGGGGATATTCTCCAAGTCCCTTCAGTACAGGGGTGACTTCATATCCTTCGGAAGAAAGACGGTTCATCCAGGAGTCCGGATCTGCACCGGCCAGATCGTTTTGTGCATGGTCGCCGGCTACGATCATGAAAGGCGCCAGCACGATCTTTTTCGGATGAAAACTGTCGGCAGCCCTGAGAAGGGAGTCCAGGGCCGGATAGGCTTCTACAGTTCCAAGAAAAATATTTTTATGTCCGGTATCTTTAAAACGGTAATCCAAAGCAGCGTAAACCGTGTTTGCGTAGTGTTCTGTTCCATGTCCCATCAGTACAAGTGCAGTGTCCGGATCCATGTCCCGGAATTCATCTGCAACTACCCGGACGATCGCCTGGTTATCTTCTTCTGTTGTGAGAAGAGGATTTCCGAAAACAATACTGGAAAAACGGTCACGAAAAGAAAGCGCATCGGCTTTCATCTGATCATTTTCGATACCGTTGATCACATGAGTCGGCTGTACGATCACATCGGTGATACCATCCAGAAGCATCTGTTCCAGAGCCTCCTTTACCGTGTGGATCGTAAGACCGTCCCGCTTTTTCAGTTTGGCAATGATCATTTTGCTTGTCCATGCACGGTAGGTGGGACAGGCCGGGAATGCATCGGCAATATCGTGCTCGATGGCCTCGATGGTAAGCTTACGGGTGTTTTCATAGCTTGTGCCGAAACTTACTACTAGGATCGCTTTTTTTGAAGCTGAGTTCATACGGGGATTTCCTCCATCCTGATAATTATGGTGATTATGATAAACTCTTTATATTTCTCCGCTGGAATATAAAGATAATCCGCAATTTCTACCATAAGATATTATAAAAGGGAGGGCTGACATTGTCAATCGTAGTTGACTTTCCTTACGGAAATGTTTATCATTATAAAAGATTGTGGAAACAAAGGAGAAACGTAGGACATGAGTATATTCATGATTGGAATCGATCATAATATGGCACCTGTAGATGTCAGAGCGCAGTTTGCTTTTACCCGTAAAAATACCGGAGAGGCGCTGCGCAGGCTGAAAGAAGAAGCTGGGATCTGCGGGTGTATTATTCTGTCGACCTGTAACCGGCTGGAACTGTGGGTAAGTACTGCAGATGAGGAGAAGCCGGACCTGTATCAGTGGCTCTGCTCGTTGAAAGGTGTGCAGGGAGAACAATACCAGAAGTATTTTACCAGCAGAGAAAACGAAGAGGCGGTGGAACACCTGTTTTATCTTACCAGCGGACTGAAATCCCAGATCCTGGGGGAAGATCAGATCCTGACCCAGGTAAAAGATGCGTTGAGTATGTCAAGGGATGAGTTTACCACAGACAGTGTTCTGGAGGTGTTTTTCCGTATGGCGGTAACTGCAGGCAAGAAGATCAAAACGGAAGTGCCGTTTTCCCATGGAAATCCTTCTGTGATCCATCAGGCCATCCGTTTTCTGGAAGAGGGCGGTTATCATGTTCGCAATAAAGTCTGTATGGTGATCGGAAACGGTGAGATGGGGAAGATGGCTGCCCAGACACTGCGTGAAGCAGGAGCGGATGTGACGGTTACGATCCGTCAGTACAGAAGTGGTGTTGTGAGCATTCCTGTTGGATGCAGCAGGATCAATTATGGTGAGAGAATGGATTATCTGCCGGAGTGTGACCTGGTGGTCAGCGCAACAGCAAGCCCCAATTATACACTGACGGAAGAATTGTTTGAGGATGTACGTGTGGAACGACCTATGATCCTTATCGATCTGGCAGTTCCAAGAGATATTGATCCGGAGATCCGAAAAAAAGATAACATCACACTTTATGATATGGACAGCTTCCGAACCGGCGAGACACCGAAGGAACTTGCGGATAACCTAGAAGCAGCAGGAGCCATTGTGAAGGCCCAGATGAACGAATTTTTCCAGTGGCTGGAAGGTCGTGATATCATCCCGCGCATCCAGGAGATCAAAGCGGATGCTGTGGAAGATCTGAACCTGAGGATCGAAAAAATCTTCCGGAAAACTCCTATGGAGGATTCAGACAGAGAAAACCTGAAAAAAGCAGTGGATACTGCAGCCGGAAAGGTTGTGAACAAGCTGATCTTCGGGCTTCGGGACAGTCTGAACCAGGATGCTTTTCTGGAATGTGTGGAAGGACTGGAGAAACTTTATGAAGAATAAACCTTATTTCCCCATGTTTATAGACCTGTCCGATAAAAATATCGTTGTGGCAGGTGGTGGTAATATTGCTACCAGAAGAATAAAAACTCTTCTGAAATTTACAAGAAATATCACGGTAGTGGCTACAAAAGTGACCCAGGAGCTTATGGATCTCGGGAAAGCAGGGACCGTGACTCTGTATATCCGTCCCGTGAAACGTTCTGATTTTGCCAACGCATATATGGTGATCGCAGCCACCAATGACTGGAAGCTGAATGATGAGATCCACCGTGTCTGTAAGGAGGAGGGCATTTATGTTAATGTAGCCTCCGACCGGGAAGCCTGTGATTTTTATTTCCCGGGCGTATATATGCGGGATGAAATGGTAGTTGGAGTTACAGCCAGCGGACTGGATCACAAAAAAGCAAAGCGTGTAAGGGAAGAGATCCAGAATGCGCTGGAAAAAGTACTGGGAGAGCAGGATGAAGATGAAGAGAGATAAGATCGTGATCGGCAGCAGGGAGAGTAAGCTTGCAGTGCTGCAGAGCGAAATGGTCCGTGACTACATAAAAGAAAAAAATCCGGATCTGGAAGTGGAAATCCTCACTATGAAAACTACCGGGGATATCATTCTGGATCGTACACTGGATAAGGTTGGCGGAAAAGGGCTTTTTGTAAAGGAGCTGGATAAAGCACTGATAGATGGAAGAAGTATTCTTTCTGTACACAGCCTGAAAGATATGCCTATGGAGGTTCCGGAGGAGCTGCCGCTTCTGGCTTTTTCCAAAAGAGAAGATCCGAGAGACGTACTGGTTCTTCCTGAGGGAGCTTCTGAACTTGATAAAAGCAAGCCCCTTGGATGCTCCAGCTTAAGGAGAACTTTACAGCTTAAAAAACTGTATCCGGATATGGATGTCAGAAGTATCCGCGGAAATCTTCAGACAAGACTCCGGAAGCTGGATGAAGGACAGTACAGTGCATTGATCCTGGCTGCTGCCGGCCTTAAGAGACTTGGACTGGAATCCAGGATCAACCGGTATTTTACAGCAGATGAGATCATTCCGGCTGCTGGTCAGGGAATCCTTGCTGTACAGGGAAGAAAAGGGGAAGCTTATGATTTCCTGGAGGGCTACTGTGATAAGGATGCCTGGACCGCGGGAAGTGCGGAGCGTGCTTTTGTAAAGCTCCTGGATGGAGGATGCTCTTCTCCGGTGGCTGCCCATGCGGAAATTCTCGGGGATGAGATCTATCTCAGAGGGCTTTATTATAATGAAAAAGACGGTTCCTATGTAACAGGAACACTGCGTGGCAATAAGGCAGATGCGGAAAGCTTAGGCAGGGAACTGGCAGAAACTCTTCGGAAAAAAGGAGAAAACAGATGAAAACAGGAAAAGTATGGCTGGTAGGAGCGGGTCCTGGCGATATCGGCCTTTTTACATTAAAAGGCCTCAAAGTGCTGGAACAGGCAGATGTGGTCGTCTATGACAGTCTGGTAGGTCAGGGAGTTCTGTCAAGAATCCCGGAAAATGCCAGGCTGATCAATGTAGGCAAACGTGCCAGTCACCATATCATGCGTCAGGAAAATATCAATCAGGTACTTCTTGAGGAGGCACAGCGGGGTCTTCGTGTGGTGCGCCTGAAAGGCGGAGATCCATTCCTCTTTGGAAGAGGAGGAGAGGAGCTGGAGCTTCTTCGGGAGAATGGGATCCCTTATGAGGTTGTTCCGGGTGTTACTTCCTCCATTGCAGTACCGGCATATAACGGGGTTCCGGTAACACACAGAGATTTCTGTTCTTCAGTCCACATCATTACAGGACATAAGAGGGCCGGAGAAGAATATGATATAGACTTCCGGGCACTTGTTGATACAAAGGGAACGCTTGTATTTCTGATGGGCGTGTCCGCACTTCCGGATATCTGCGAGGGTCTGATAGGTGCAGGAATGGAAAAGGACATGCCTGCGGCGATCCTGCAGAAGGGAACTACAGCAGGTCAGAAACGGATCGTAGCAACAGTTTCTACCCTGGAAGAAGAGGTGAAACGCCAGGGGATCGAGACACCGGCGATCATTGTGGTGGGTAAGGTATGTACACTGGCAGAGAAGTTTGGCTGGTATGAAGAACTGCCGCTTTCAGGATGGAAGGTCCTTGTCACAAGACCGAAGGAGCTTGTTTCCAGAACTGCGGACATGCTTCGTGAAAAAGGCGCGGAGGTTCTGGAGCTTCCGGCGATCCGTACTGTCCCCATGGAAGACCAGAGCCGTCTCTATAAAGCGCTGGATCACCTGGAGGAATATCAGTGGCTTGTATTTACCAGCCCTACAGGTGTAAGGGTATTTTTTGAAGAACTGATCCGCCATGGAAAAGATATCCGTGCCATGGGAAATGCCCGTCTGGCCGTGATCGGGGAAGGAACAAAAAAGGCCCTGAAGGAAAGAGGTCTGCTGGCAGATTTTGTGCCGTCGGTATATGACGGGGATACTCTTGGAAAGGAACTTTCAGAGCTTCTTTCCGGTGGAGAAAAGATACTTATCCCGCGGGCAGAAAAGGGTAATGAAAAGCTCACCGCATTTCTTGCACAGGCAGGCGCTGTGGTCGAGGATGTTCCGACTTATCAGACTCTTTACGAAAAGAGCCAGCTCATCGATGAGAAGAAGGAATTTGAAACAGGACAGATCAGCTGTGCGGTGTTTACAAGTGCCTCCACTGTGAAGGGATTTGTAGAGGGAACAAAAGGACTGGATTATTCAAAGGTTAAGGCGGCCTGCATCGGCAGACAGACGAAGGCGGCTGCTGAGAGCTTTGGAATGAAAGCATATATGTCAGAAAAAGCCACCATTGACAGTCTTGTCAAGCTGGTGGAGGATATGAAAAGGAGCGAATGATCATGGAACTGACAAAAAGACCAAGAAGATTAAGAGGTAGCGAAAACCTTCGTAAGATGGTACGTGAGACAAGAATGGATAAATCTTCTCTTATGTATCCTATGTTCGTAATGGAAGGAGAAAATAAGGAAGAAGAAATTCCGTCCATGACCGGGCAGTACCGTTACAGCCTGGACCGTCTTCCGTATAAACTGGAACAGCTTTCCAAAGCCGGTGTAGGCAGTGTGATGTTTTTTGGTATTCCTGACCATAAGGATGAAGTGGGCAGCGGTGCCTATGATCCGGAGGGGATCGTTCAGAGAGCTCTTCGCATTGCAAAAGAGAAATTTCCGGAGCTTTATTATGTAACAGATGTATGTATGTGTGAGTACACTTCCCATGGCCATTGCGGCGTTCTCTGCGGTCATGATGTGGACAATGACAAGACGCTGGAGCTTCTTGCAAAAACAGCACTTTCCCACGTGGAGGCAGGTGCAGATATGGTTGCTCCGTCTGATATGATGGATGGTCGTGTTGCAGCGATCCGTCAGTGTCTGGACAAGGCCGGACATTATACAACACCGATCATGTCCTATGCAGTAAAATATGCTTCTGCATTTTATGGCCCGTTCCGTGAGGCAGCAGATTCTGCTCCGTCTTTTGGGGACAGAAAAAGCTACCAGATGGATCCTCACAACAGCAGAGAAGGGCTGAAAGAGGCACTTGCAGATGTGGAAGAGGGTGCAGATATCATCATGGTAAAACCGGCTCTTGCATACCAGGACATGATCTGGCAGGTAAAGGAGATCACAAACGTTCCGGTTGCCGCATACAGTGTCAGTGGTGAGTATGCAATGGTAAAAGCAGCAGCTGCAAACGGCTGGATCGACGAAGAAAGGATCGTGGGTGAGATGGCTACAGGAGCATTCCGTTCCGGTGCGCAGATCTATCTTACCTATTATGCGGAGCTTCTGGCAAGACTTATGGATGAAGGGAGGATCGGCTGATGACAAGATCAGAACAGTTATTTGAGCGTGCGGTAAAAAGAATCCCGGGAGGCGTAAACAGCCCGGTAAGATCTTACGGAGCCATCGGTGAGGCACCTCGTTTTATTGAAAAAGCAGATAAATGCTACATCTATGATGTAGATGGAAACCGTTATGTGGATTACATTGATTCCTGGGGCCCGATGATCCTGGGACATAATTTCCCGGAGATCCGCGAGAGTGTGATCAAGGCCTGCGAAAATGGCCTGAGCTTTGGCTGTGCTACAGGAATCGAAGTAGAGATCGCAGAATTTATCTGTGAACATATTCCACATGTAGATATGATCCGTATGGTAAACTCAGGAACAGAAGCTGTTATGAGTGCCATCCGTGCAGCAAGAGGTTTTACCGGAAAAGACAAAATCATCAAATTTGCAGGTTGCTATCACGGACACAGTGACTGCCTTCTGGTAAGTGCCGGTTCCGGTGTCATGGCAAGTGGTATTCCGGATAGCGCCGGTGTTCCGAAGGGCTGTACACAGGATACCATGACGGCTACCTACAATGATGCCGCCAGTGTGGAAGCACTTCTCAAACAGGAAGAGGGAAATGTGGCAGCCGTGATCGTGGAGGCAGTAGGAGCAAACATGGGTGTGGTTCCTCCGAAACCAGGCTTCTTAAAGCGGCTTCGTGAGCTTTGCGATGAGCATAATTGTCTGCTGATCTTTGATGAAGTGATCACAGGCTTCCGACTTGCCTTTGGCGGAGCAGCAGAGTATTTTGGTATCCGTCCGGATCTTGTCACTTACGGGAAAATAATCGGCGCAGGAATGCCGGTAGGTGCTTATGGCGGACGTAAGGAGATCATGGATCTGATCTCACCGTGTGGTCCTGTATACCAGGCAGGTACCTTAAGCGGAAACCCGGTTGCCATGGCTGCAGGTTTCACACAGCTGAAATATCTCTATGAGCATCAGGAAATCTACAAAGATCTGGCTGCCAAAGGTGAGAAGCTTTACGGCGGCTTGAAGAAGATCGTGGAGGAAAAAGGTCTTCCATATCAGGTAAACTATGATTCTTCTCTGGCAAGTATTTTCTTTACAGACCAGGAGGTAAAAGACTATGTTTCTGCAAAAACATCCAACCTGGAGCTTTTTGCAAAATATTTCAAGGGAATGCTGAAACGAGGCATTCATCTTGCACCTTCCCAGTTTGAGGCGATGTTCCTTTCCACAGCGCATACAGATGAAGTAATTGATGAAACTCTGGAAGCAATGAGAGGCGCTTTGGGAGATCTGTAAAGAGGCGTAATGGATGCGCAGGAGCCGATCCATTTGCGTGGATTATGTGTGAACGCCATAATGAACGGTAGCTTTGCATAAAAAATTGCACAAAAGATAACAGGATGGTAACTTGTTCTTGCAGAAGCTTTGTGATAAAATAAACACAAAAATACGTAACCAATGTAAAAAGCAGGAGGCCAGAACTTATGGGAAAAAAGAAGTACGTGGCTTACGTGGGAACATATACCCATGGAACCAGTAAGGGAATTCAGGTATACGATGTAGATGTAGAAAAAGGAACACTCACAGAACGAAGCGAAGTGGAAGTTAGCAATGCTTCTCATCTGGCAGTATCAAAAAACGGTAAATATCTGTATTCCATTGAGGATGAGGGTGTAGCTGTATTTGAAAGAGACAAGAACGGTGATCTTACCCGCCTCAACAGTGTGGATATCAACGGAATGCGAGGCTGCTATCTTGCAACAGATGTGGACGGAAGATATCTTTATGTGGCAGGGTACCATGATGGTAAGGTAACGGTTGTACATACACATAAAGACGGCCGTCTGGGAAGTGTTATGGACGGCGTTTTCCACAAGGGACTTGGAAGCGTGGCAGAGCGTAACTTCCGTCCGCATGTTAATTGTGTACGTCCGACACCGGATAATAAGTATCTCTGTGCGGTAGATAATGGTATCGATCAGGTTAAGATCTATCGTATCAATAAGAAGAAAGACAAACTGGAGCTGGTTGACATTCTTCGCTGCCCGAGAGAGAGCGGCCCTCGTATCATCCGTTTCAGTGATGACGGAAGATTTGCATATCTTCTTTTTGAGCTCAGCAATGAGGTGAAGGTATACAGCTATGACGGAAGCGGTAAGAACCCGGAGTTCCAGCTGCTTCAGAGCATTACCACTCTTGGAAAAGAGGATTCCAATGATGCGCTCCATAACGCAGCTTCCGGTATGTCTCTTTCTGCGGACGGTAAATATCTTTTCTGTACAACAGCAGGGGAAAATACTGTGACTATGTATGCAGTAGACCAGGAAACAGGCCTTCTGACCAAGAAATTTACACTTCCGATCAGTGGTGATTACCCGAAGGATCTTATGATCTTCCCGGATAACAAGCATATTGCTGTTGCCAATCATGCCAGCAACAGTATTACCGTTTTCACTGTGGATTATGAAAAGAATATCATCATGATGAACGAAAAACCAAGAAAGATCGAGACACCGAACTGTATCCATATCTGGCCGGTACCGGATACATGGGAGCAGTTAGATTAAGAACAGGATTGATCAAAGTAAGTCTTGCACAGACAGACAAAAACAGACTCAGGGACGAGTAGGAACTTTCCCTGAGTCTGTTTTTTTGCGCATTTATAATTTTTTATCTGACAGGTCAAAATGTGAAATTACCGCTGATAAAATTCGTGGATACGATCCATCCGTGCACTCATATTGTTAAAAAGTGCATCTGTAATGGTAAGTGCTGCCATAGCTTCCACAACGACTACTGCACGCGGTACGATCACCGGATCATGCCGGCCTTTGATCTCAAGCTCCAGGTTTTCTCCGGTGTTAGTCACAGTAGACTGAGACTGACTGATGGAAGGAGTTGGTTTGATATGTGCACGGAGAATGATATCGCTGCCATCACTCATACCACCCATAATACCACCTGCGTGGTTGGAGGTTTTGGAAATAATGCCGTCTTTCTGTACAAAACCGTCGTTGTCTTCGGAACCGGTAAGACGTGTCACATTGATGCCGTCACCGATCTCAACAGCTTTTACAGCACCGATGGACATGATCGCATGAGCGAGGGTAGCATCCAGCTTGTCAAAAACCGTATCGCCCAGACCGGCAGGAACGTTTTTGATGCGGCATTCGATCACACCGCCGGCACTGTCCTGACTGTTCAGACATTGTTCGAGATAGGCAGATGCCTTTGCGGCTGCGTCGGCATCTGGCATGCAGAGTGCATTATTTCGGATCTCTTCTTCTGAGAAGGACCGGATCTCTACAGGACCGATGGATCTTGCGTAGGTAGTAAATGTAATGCCAAGTTCGTTTAACAGCTTGATGGCAATGGCACCGGCTGCCACACGGCCAATAGTCTCACGTCCGGAGGAACGTCCACCGCCTCTGTAATCGCGGAATCCGTATTTGGCATCAAACGTAAAATCCGCATGGCCCGGACGAAATACATTTGCAATATTGGAGTAATCACCGGATTTCTGCGAGGTGTTCACGACAACCATGGAAATCGGTGTTCCTGTTGTCTTTCCTTCAAATACACCGGACATAATTTTTACTTTATCGCCTTCTTTGCGGGGCGTCGAATATTTCGTCTCGCCCGGTTTTCTTCTATCAAGACACTTTTGTATATCCTCTTCAGAAAGGGAAATGCCAGCCGGCGCACCATCGACAACAACTCCTACTCCCTCGCCATGAGATTCTCCCCATGTCGACACGCGAAACACTTCTCCCCATATTGAACCTGCCATACGACAAACACTTCCTTTCTCTACATTTCTTCATTGAACTTTTCTGCGTTCTATTGTATAATAATTTTACAACAATTGAAAGGAGATTTTTATGTTTAGTCAGTTTTTTGGTCAATATTTATTAGATAACCAGAAAATCACCGCTGAGCAATTTTCCTCCTGCATGAAATACATTAAAGACAATCGCGTCAAACTGGGGTTAATTGCAGAGAACGAGGGGTTATTAACTCGCAATCAAGCGAATGAATTGAATTATTTGCAAATGCAGACAGACAAACGTTTTGGTGATTTGGCTGTGGAGAAGGGTTACTTAACGGAAGCAGATGTAAATTATCTGCTTGGTCGCCAGGGAAATCCGTACCTGATTTTCATTCAGGGGCTGGAAGAAAACGGCATTATGAGCCGTGATGAAATTGAGACAGCTCTTGATGCATTCCAAAAGGAGAATGGTTTCTCCGATGAAATTTTAAAAGCAATTCAGGATGGTAATATCGAAGGTATGATTCCTGCATTTGTTGATGCGAAAGATTCTCGTTACCAGTCGTTGATTGGTCTTACATTAAGAAACATTGTACGTTTTGTAAGTTCTTACATACGCATCGAGAAGGGACAGTTTGTCACCTCTCACAGTGCAAAGTATATTGCTTACCAGCATACAACCGGTGATTATGATGGTTTTCTTGGTTTCACCTGTGATGATGACAGCATTTTAGCGCTTGCCGACGGTTACGCAAAAGAAACTTTTGATACGGTCGATGAAGACGCTTTGGATTCGGTTTGTGAATTTACAAACTGTGTCAACGGACTGTATGCTACTGAATTAAGTTATCAGGATACAACCATCGATATGCAGCCGCCGGAATTTAAATTTGATTCATCCATTGATGGAGAAGGCGAGTTCTATGTATTGCCGGTTTACATTGACGGCAAACATTCAGACCTTATTGTAAAATTAGGCTAGATAAAGGAGATTGGAACTATGGCAAAAATATTGATTGTTGACGATTCCCGTACGTCGCGTCGTATGCTTCGCAACATTCTCGTCGAGAATGGACACGAAGTCATCGGGGAAGCAGAGAATGGTCAGATTGGATTTGAAAAGTATATTGAATTAAAACCGGATATTGTAACACTGGATATCACGATGCCGGTTCTGGACGGTCTTGGTGCATTGAAGAAAATCATTGCTTATGATGAAAATGCACACGCAGTAATGGTTACTGCTGCCGGACAGAAAAACAAAATGGTGGATGCCATTAAATTAGGCGCAAACGAATTTGTTCAGAAGCCTTTTGAGCCGGACCAGATTTTGAGCGTCATAGGAAACATTACAAAAAAATAACTATTCAGGACACAAGGTGTAGAAATGAATGAAACGTCGTGCTTGCACGTAAGAATCATTCATTCCTACACCTTGTGTTCGAATAGGGCTCTCCACCTCAAAATGAGCATTTTTAGCCTTGTCAAAGGCGATATAGAACACGAAGTGTTCGAAATGCGAATTGATAGATGGAGAAGTCCTGAATAGTTATTATTTAGCTAATTCTAAAACTGTTTTTTTACTTGTTTCTCTGATTGATACCAGTTTCTTACCATCCACACAGATACGGCGGCAACGAATGCGAGCACAACCATATACACAATCTTAGCGACAAGTGCCGGTGCATAAGTATTTAAAATCACGTCGGTAAACCGGATAAATACATACACAATGATTGGCGTAAGCCATGCGGCAAGTCTCTTCTTTTCCAAGTAATTCTTTCCAACCAAAAAGGCAACACCCATGTAAACAAGTACTACTAAAATGTTGCGGACGGCGTCCAGATATAACGATGCGGTAGATGTCGATAAAATACTCGCTTTTGCCATATCCGTCCCGGTAAATGCTCCTACGTTAATCCGTATCGCATAATAAAGCTGGAATCCGTAAGTAAGAAGCGCAGCTCCAAGACCAAAACCAAGTCCTACCGTTGTTGAGCGGTACAAGGAACGCTGCTTGGTGTTTGTCAAATAAACACCCCAGTACAATCCTGCCGCAACAAAAATACTGCCCGCAAGTGCTTCAACAAACGCAACCACAACCGCATTTCCACCGGTCGCATTTAAAACATCACGTATTTTCGTAAGTGCAAGAAGTCCTAAGAAACTGTAGATAATTTCCTGCCAGAAATATCCCATGATTCCGTAACCAATGGCTCCGAGCATTCCACGCTCCACTTTACTGGACTGTTTCCATAAGATATAAAAAGGAATCAAAACGGCAATCAGTGGCAGCAAAATTGCCATCACATAGCCCATCATTTGTCCTGTTGATACCATAGTTTCCTCCTTCTCAGTGAGTCTCTCTTTTGTTAGAATCCAACACGAATTCTCGTAATAAATGTATCAAACTGAGAAATGGTTTCGTTAAATTCTTTTTCTGTCATGGTTCCTGTCAAAAAGCCAAATTCATCTGCAATTCCACCATCTACTGGTGTAACCTCTTCAAACAAATCTTCTGCTTTTGCTTTTTCACTTGCGCCGATGCGGACGAAGAAACGGTTTTTCATTTCATCCATCGGAGCAACTTCCTGTTTTTCATCTTCCCAGATTGTCATCACATTGACATTCATATGTTTTACTGCATCAACCACATCCGATACAACTGCGCTTGCTGTTGCCTCTTTTCCGGCACCTTTACCATAAAACATAACATCACCAAGCATGTTTCCTGTCACACAGATTGCATTAAATACATCATTCACTGCGTACAGCGGATTGTCTGCCTGAATCATCTGTGGTGCAACCATTGCATACAATTTATTTCCTTCTTTACGGCTTGTGCCAAAGATTTTAATAGCAGCGCCAAGGGCTTTTGCATATTTGAAATCTTCTGCCGTAATTTTGGTAATTCCTTCGGTATAAATATCCTCGTAATCCACCTGCTGTCCGTATGCTAAAGAAGTCAAAATCGCAATCTTACGGCAGGCATCATATCCTTCCACATCTGCGGTCGGGTCTTTTTCTGCATAGCCAAGTTCCTGTGCCTCTTTCAAAACGTCGGCAAAATCAGAACCTTCCTGTGCCATCTTCGTAAGGATATAGTTTGTCGTTCCATTTAAAATACCATTAATCTGCTCGATTCGGTCAGCAGTCAGACTCTGGTTTAACGGTCTGATAATCGGAATACCACCGCCGACACTCGCCTCAAACAAGAAGTTTACCG
>ENA-OPAO01001161-OPAO01001161.1-human-gut-metagenome-genome-assembly--contig:-NODE-1161-length-19142-cov-6.470320_pt1 | contig 19142 bp, 17 predicted proteins | sample MGYA00241054_ERZ501424 | MGnify/ENA primary metagenome ERZ501424 (study PRJEB25962, sample SAMEA2042623) | human gut metagenome | biome: human gut; feature: human-associated habitat; material: faeces...
ATAGACGACATTGTTGTTTGATTTATATGTTGTGTTCATATTTGTATTATACTATGGTTTATCAGTTAATACAATTACTATTTTTTCCATCTTCAATTACTTGCATAAATTACGATCAGAGTAATCACTACCGTAATAACAATACTGTTTAAAAGAAACGGATAAAATTAAAGTGTGCGTTCATATTGATGTAGTTATCAATGATGAATTTCTGCGGAAGGAGATGATGCTCCAGAGCCATGATCTCCTGATTTTCCTTAAAGGATGAAGCTTCTGATCCGCCAGCACTGGCAAAGCTCCGGGATTTCCGTTACAAACCCTCCCGATACACGCTGTTGATCGTAGCCTGGGCGTGCTCCAGCTCTTTCTTCCGGACGATGGCTTCCCTATCACTTAAGATCGCCAGCATCTCATCGATCACATCCTCCACTCTGGGACTTGTCACCCTGTATAAATACCCCAGCATCCGTGTAGCTGTGTAATCGGTATTCATATGTTTATAGGCGATTTCCCGGCACAGCTCATCGGGATATCCCTTATCCTGAAGCGCTCTGTAAAGCTCATCTGTTCTTGTATCTACCATATCCTCCTGAGATTCCTTTCCTGTTTTTATTATAATTTCGCCAAGCGGATATTCGCGATCCGCTTTCGCTGGTTCCATCCATATTCAGTACAATAAATCGAACATTTCCCTTCCACTCTTCTGCATGATCACAAACGCGACCGCTTCACGATTTATCCTCCTCATCCATGCCATTTTCTTTACCAGCCTTATATATCCCCCGGATCCCCAGGATCAATGTCACGAAAATCCCTGTGATCAGTATCCACACCGGCCACATAGGTGCCGTTCCCAGATTCCCGCTGATCCCGGCATCAAGACATACTCCAATGGATAACAGCTTGATCACAGACATCATTTTTGACGCGATTTCAAAGATATGCTCTCTGTTTTCCTCTGTCACCTCAACCGGATAATTCCACCACTGTGGAAATCTCTGACAGAACATCAGAAGTGCCAAGATCAGCAGCCCCAAAATCGGCTCCAGAAGAAGGCTGCCCTTCTTCCCATACCGGTCCGGGATCCCATGAGCATTAAAATGGATCGGCACCCTCTCCGGCAGATTTCCCCAGGTGGCCACAAGATACATCACGTACCCAAGGATCATCAGAAAGCAAAGCACATCTGTAATATTCCGCAGTTTTTTCTCAGACATTATCCATCCCCCTTTCATTGCAAAATAAACCCGTCTGTAAATCGAATACTCTCTTTTCTGTATTTTACACACAAATTACCTGCTTGTAAAAGTATTTTGCAAAAAATTACCTTACATAACAATATCTGTTAAGCACTAACGATTGCATACGAAATTTTTATATGATAAAATAGACATGTTGTCCAAAAACATATTTAAGAAAGGGAAAGAAATATGTTAGAAAAAATCTTCAAGCTGTCCGCAAATAAAACGGACGCTAAAACAGAGGTTCTGGCAGGTATCACCACCTTCATGACAATGGCCTATATCCTGGCAGTTAACCCGAACATCCTGTCCGCAACCGGCATGGATTCCGGAGCTGTATTCACAGCTACCGCACTGGCAGCCTTCCTGGGAACGTTGCTGATGGCAATCTTCGCCAACTACCCGTTCGCACTGGCACCCGGAATGGGTCTGAACGCATACTTTGCCTATACAGTTGTTATCGGTATGGGATACAGCTGGCAGTATGCACTGACTGCAGTTTTTGCAGAAGGTATCGTATTTATCGTTCTTTCACTTACCAATGTACGTGAAGCGATCTTCAATGCGATCCCTCTGAACCTGAAATCCGCAGTCAGTGTTGGTATCGGTCTTTTTATTGCATTTGTAGGATTACAGAATGCCAATATCGTGATCGGCGGCTCCACTCTGCTGCAGCTTTTCTCTGTAGATGGCTACAACGCAGCCAAGGGTGTAGAGGCTTCCTTCAACAATGTGGGGATCACCGTTATCCTGGCTCTGATCGGTATCATCGTAACAGGAATCCTGGTTGTTAAAAATGTAAAGGGAAACATCCTCTGGGGTATCCTGATCACATGGGGACTTGGAATCATCTGTCAGTTCGCCGGACTTTATATTCCGAACCCGGAAATCGGCTTCTACAGCCTGCTCCCGGATTTCAGCAACGGACTCTCTATCCCGAGTCTTGCTCCGATCTTTGCGAAGCTGCAGTTTGACGGAGTTTTCTCACTGAATTTCCTTGTTATCCTGTTTGCATTTTTATTTGTAGATCTTTTTGATACTCTTGGAACTCTCGTTGGTGTCTCTTCTAAAGCAGGCATGCTGGATGAAAATGGCAAGCTTCCTAACATCAAGGGCGCACTTCTTGCAGATGCAGTTGCAACAACTGCCGGTGCAGTTCTTGGTACATCCACAACCACTACCTTCGTAGAAAGTGCTTCCGGTGTATCCGAAGGCGGAAGAACCGGACTTACCGCAGTGACAACTGCCATCTTATTTGGCCTGTCCCTGTTCCTGTCTCCGATCTTCCTGGCAATCCCGTCCTTTGCCACAGCTCCGGCTCTGGTGATCGTTGGATTGTACATGCTCAGCAATGTTATCAGCATTGATTTCAGCGATATGTCCGAGGCGATCCCATGTTATGTATGTATCATCGCAATGCCGTTCTTCTACAGCATTTCCGAAGGTATCTCCATGGGAATTATCACATACGTAGCCATCAACCTGATCACAGGTAAGGCAAAAGAAAAGAAGATCAGCGCTCTGATGTATGTACTGGCAGTGCTGTTTATCCTGAAATATATTTTCCTGTAAAATATGGCAAAAAAATTCCCGGGCCTTTTGTCCCGGGAGTTTTTTTATTCCAGCAAAATATTCTTATTTCTTCGGCTGATACCGCATATTCGATACATTATAAACCGTGATAAACGCTTTCGGGTCCTCCTGGTTTATAAACTTCATCAGCTTCTGATATTCACCTTTATCTACGATGGTGATGATCTCACGGCGTTTTTCCATGTTATAGGCTCCGATGGCCTCATAGATCGTGGCTCCGCTGTGCAGGTCATGAATGATAAACTGCCTCAGCTCCTCTTCCTTTTTCGTGATGATGCAGACACGCCGCTTGATATTATTGTCAAAAATAAAATGATCCAGAACGATTCCGTTAAAATACGTTCCCAGAATACTTAAGACCACCGTCTTTTTATCATACACAAGCGCCGCGGAAAGTGCCACGCACATACCGGAAAGAGACATGGCTTTTCCAAGTTCCATGTGGAGATACTTATTCATGATCTTCGCCACGATATCCAGTCCGCCTGAGGATGCATTCCTGTTAAAAAGAATGCTAAGTCCCACACTCACTACCAGAATATAACACAGAACATCCAGTTCCTGGCTGTCTGTCATGGAACCGAAATTTGGAAAAATGATCTCAAACAATCCCAGAAACAACGGCAGCATTACACTGGTATAAACCGTCTTAACTCCAAACTCTCTTCCACAGGTAAAAAATCCAATGATCAGCAATACCACATTCAGGATCATGGTAATCGCCGACAGCTGCAGCGGCACAAAGTTGGAAAGCACGATTCCAAGACCGGAAATACTGCTGACCGACGTATGGCTTGGCACTAGGAAAAAATATACCGCCGCTGCAATGATCGCCACTGCCACGGTGAGGATCACGGTTTCCTTAACGATATCCGCATAATTCAGTTTCTTTTTCATGATTTCAGATACTCTTCCCATTCTTTTTCTTTAGCGCCCACCAGCACCTTGTCTTTCCCAACAAGGATTGGTCGTTTCACAAGCATCCCGTCTGTTGCAAGAAGCGCAAGCTGCTCTTCCTCACTCATCTCCGGAAGTTTATCTTTCAGTTTCATCTCTTTATAAATATTTCCACTGGTATTGAAGAAACGCTTCAGCGGAAGACCGCTTTTTTCCCACCAGGCTTTCAGTTCCTCTGCAGTTGGATTGTCCGTCTTAATATCACGCAATGTATATTCTGCGCCACTCTCATCCAGCCATTTCTGAGCCTTTTTGCAGGTACTGCATTTTGGATAGCATACAAATAACATGTTGTGTCCCCCTCATCTTATTTGTATTTTATTCTAACATAGATGATACTGTTTTTCTATCCTATTGTTCCGACCATATCAGCTTCGATTCCTGTTTCATCTCATCCACAATTTTCTCCGCTGCATCCAGATCTCCCTTTGCTTCCAGCTCTGTTAATTCCAGGCTCTTCTTTCTGGCCTCCTCACTCATATAATAAACCTCTGTTACCGTTTCCGGGATGCTATCATCTTCCGGTGATACTTCCTCTGTCTTTTTGGAAAAATCCTGAAGCAGCATGTCATCGCCTTTCAGTTCCAGAGTTCCTGCATATGGCGCGTCAATGGCGTAGACGAACTCTGTTTTTCCATCTTCCGTGTACTGTACTTTCATTCGGTTGATGAGATTATTGGAAGAATACAATCTATTATTTTTTACATACATTCCGCTATTTTCCAGGGTCATGTATTTTTCGTTGAAATACCAGTGGTTATAGCCTGCTGCCGCAGCGATGAGTGTCAGGATAACTGCCACTACTGCTGTCAGCACTCTGCGTATTATTAATTTTCTCCGGATTTTTTTCAGTGCGGCTGCACTTCCGGTATTTGCATTACTTTCAGTATTTTCCGTCCCACCAGTTCCACATCCTGCTACAGAAGCTACAGATGATCTTATCCGGGCCTGCTCTTTTCCCTGCTCTTCTTTCATGATCTCCAACATTTTTCTGCATTCCTGACAGGTTCCCATATGTTCTTCCACCAGCGCCCGACTGTCTTCGCTTAATATCCCATCTATATAAGATGGCATCAGATCCTGTATTACGTCACATGTAATCTTCATATTCCAGCTCCTCTCTGATCTTTACTCTTGCACGGTAATAAGTCACCCGCGCCCAGTTTTCACTTTTTCCAAAAAGCATTCCGATCTCACTAAACTTAAGCTCTCCGAATGTCCGCAGGGAAAAAACTTCTTTATACGGTTCCGAAAGGCCATGCAAAACTTTGTGGATCTCCATAGCCTGACTCCGCTGTGCCAGCTTTTCCTCAAAAATTTCTCCACCATGGCTTTCTGCTGTTTCCGGCTGCTCCTCTCCGGGAAGTTGCTTTTTCTGCTTTTTCAGATGGTCGTACAACGTATTCTTTGCAATCTGGCAAAGCCACACCCGCACATCGCAGTCATCACGGAACTGATCTGCTTTTTTCAGCGCCTTAAAAAATGTCTCCTGGGTCACTTCCTCAGCCAGCGCTCCATCCCGTGAGACAGAACGGATATACCGATATACAATGTCAAAATATGTCCGGTAAAGTTCCTCAATATTCATCGGTTCTTTCTTTTCCTCCCTTCTCACTTATAAGACGCACTGATCTCAAAAACGTTACAGAAAATTTTTCAAAATTTCGTCTGATATTTTTATTCCGGCATTTCTTTTAGCACAAACGAAATGCCCGGTATAAAAATACCGGGCACAGCATTATCAGAATTTTCTTCTGACCTCCTCTTACACTCTGCTGCATACCTTCACATCGTTCCATGCTTTTCATAATATTTCTTTTTTTCCGCATACATAAGATCATCTGCTCTTCTCAGCATTGTCTCAAGCTCCGAAGAACTTTCCTCCCAGACAACACCAACAGAAACACTGATCCTTTTGGCAGCAATGCTATCACAGATATCCCGGACCTTACTCCGAAAAATCTTCTCATCCATATCAAAACAGATGAGTACAAATTCATCGCCACCTACCCGGTAAGCATTTTCCGGCAGAATCGCAAGCATGGAACGCGCTGTATTTATGATCAGCCTGTCTCCGGCCTCATGTCCGTAAAGATCATTCACCCGTTTCAGACCATTGATATCAATATATGCTACTCCTGTTTTTATCACTGTTTTTGCCTTCATACCTTCCAGAACCTGAATATACCTGTTCCTGTTATACAAGGTCGTCAGCATATCACGGTAGCTCATGTACTGCAGATGCGCCTTACGCTCCTTGGCTTTCAGGCTGTCCGTTAAAAAGTACTGTATGGATGACAGCAGCGTATGATCCTCATAATGCAGCCTCGGATTATCTACCCCGAGAAATCCTATGATCTTTCCGTCACTGTTTAAAGGAACGGCCAGCAGCCTGGTAATGTCCTGCATCTTCAGAGTCTCATAATACGGCTGCCCCTGCTCCTCCTCAATATCCGGAATATAATACAGGCCATTTTTCCGAAAGCTGTCCATCCAGATATCCAGCATTTCCATGGGAACCTCCTGAAGATTATCCTTCTCAGCAGTCACTCCGTTCATGGCATACTCATAGGTATTTGTACAGACATTCCTCTTTTCATCGATCTGAACAATATAACTGCGATCTCCGTCAAAATACCCGCTGATAATACGCAGCAGATTGGAGATCGCCGCATCTTCATCTTCTCCTGATATCAGCTCTGCAATGCATTTATTCAGTATCGTTGCGATCTCAAGTCTTTCCTTTATCTTGCCCTCTCTGCTTATCAGCTGATACATTTCCTGATTCAGCTCCGTCATCGTCACGATAAACATAATGATCATGGAAATACCAACAGAAAAATCGATCAGCGACATTCCATACCTGAATGCCTGCACAGCTGCCGCCACTGCCGGAAGTACAATGCATGACAGCATAGAGAACAGGAGCTTCCTGCTGACTCTCTTTTTGTACTGGAGCAGAAGCGTAAGATCAATGAGCAAGCCTGCTGCCGGAAGAAGAATTGACATAATATATAACGGTGCCCGATGGTAATAATTATCCACATCTATGTAATAATACCAGTGAGTAAACTGCGAGATCACCACAAAAACAGCCCCTGCGGCAGCAATAACATATCCGGCTTTTACTCTTTTTAATGTTCTCCGCTCCCTCTTCGAAAACAGATAAACACACACATAAATGTGAAAACACAGCAGGACTACGTCACTTAAAAGGAATACGAGAAAACTCGAAATACGGACCATCACACTGCCCGGAACTCCGGGATATCCGCTGAAAATATGCGCCATGGCATCCATCAGCAATAACATGGAAGCAAAACTCTCCATCAGGATAAGATACCGACGCTTTTCCCTGTCATAATTACTGCTCAGAAATATACATATTGCAGCTATGGCACAAAATACACATCCCCATATAAGTATCGCTACCTGCAGTACTTTTTCATCCAGCATAAAAAACACTCCTCACATTCGTCACTTACAATAAGTATTACACTTTACCGTGTAAAAGTCAACCTTCCAAAAAAATCCCGGAGTACATTGTCATACTCCAGGATTTTGTCGTCAGCCGGATAAAAGCAACCGCATTCGCTACATAATTCTACACCAGATAACTGCTTCGCAGTTGATTCAGTTAAAGCTCTTCCCCGCAGGATTCAATCACTTTTTTGTACCAGTAAAAAGAATCTTTGCGGATTCTGGAAAAGTCTCCGGTCCCGTCATCATTTTTATTTACATAGATAAGACCATAACGCTTCTTGAATTCTCCGGTGGAGGCACTGACAAGATCTGTACAGCCCCAGCAGGTGTAGCCGATCAGATCTACTCCGTCATGGATTGCTTCCTTCATCTGCTCTATATGGCGGCGCATATATTCAATACGGTAATCATCGTGAATCTTTCCATCCTCTGTCAGCTGATCCACCGCCCCAAGACCATTTTCCACGATCATGATCGGAATCTGATAGCGGTCATAGATCTGGTTCAGAACATAGCGAAGACCAGTTGCATCGATCTGCCAGCCCCAGTCGGAAGCTTTCAGATATGGATTTTTCAGATTGTCACTTCCATTTCCGGACGTTTTCTCTCCGTCCTTTGTCACGCTGACACAGCTACTGGAATAATAGCTGATGGTGAAAAAGTCCACCGTACCCTTCTTGAGGATCTCTTTATCCTCCTGAAGAACCTCCAGCTGGATTCCGTGCTCCTCAAAGTATCTCGCTGCAAATCCCGGATAATATCCTCTTACATGAACATCACCGGCAATGGAATTGTGGATCTGCCCAAACTGCTGTGCATATAAGATATCATCCGGATGGCAGGTATATGGATAACCATTGTGATAAGCAAGCATACAGCCAAGCATAAACTCCGGATCGATCTCATGAGCCATGGAAACTGCAAGTGCACTTGCTACCAGCTGGTGATGCATTGCCTGATAACGGCTCTGCTCACATACATCCTTCGGGTCCAGCATTCCTGCACAGAATACCGCACCAAAGTCCTGCGTCAGCATATTGATCTCATTAAAAGTCAGCCAGTATTTTACCTTACCTTTATATCTCTCAAATAAAACCTTTGCAAATCGAAGATAGAAATCGATCATCTTACGATTTTTCCATCCGCCATACTCCAGAGAAAGATGAAGGGGATTCTCATAATGAGAGATCGTTATCAGCGGCTCAATGTTATATTTTCTCAGTTCGTCGATCACATTGTCGTAGAACTTAAGGCCTTCCTCATTTGGAGTTTCCTCATCCCCATTTGGGAACACTCTGGACCAAGAAATAGAAAAACGATATACCTTAAATCCCATCTCTGCAAAAAGAGCAATATCCTCTTTCCAGTGATGATAAAAATCAGTCGCCTGGTGATTGGGATAAAATTCTTCCGGTAACGGTGCCGGCGGTGTAAGACGACGTTCCTTATCCACACTTCCTCCTGTCAGGATATCTGCAATGGACGGGCCTCTGCCATCCTCATCCCAACCGCCTTCATACTGGTTTGCAGCGGTTGCTCCGCCCCAGAGAAAGTTTTCCGGCATACGGTTATAATTTTTCATATTTTAATTTTCTCCTTTTTACAAACATCAGGCGGATCTGTTATCTCCGCCTGATGTTTCGTTGTTATTCTTATACAATAGTCAGGAATTTATCTCCTGCATTTACAGCTGCATCTTCTTTTTCCATGCATACTGCTTTGATATAATCAGAAATATTGGTCACAACAACCGGTGTGATCAGATCATATCCTTCTTTCTTAATGGCATCCATATCGAATTCCACAAGAAGCTTTCCTTTTTTTACCTTATCTCCATCAGAAACATGGGATTTAAAATATTTACCATTTAAATTTACAGTATCAAGTCCGATGTGGATCAGAATTTCTGCTCCACTTTCTGTCACAAACATGATTCCATGTTTGCTGTCCATGATATTTGCCACCGTACCATCTGCCGGTGCATAAACCTTTCCTTCTGATGGAACGATTGCTGCTCCGTCACCTAAAACCTTATCCGCAAAAGTTTTATCCGGAACATCGGAAAGTGCTTTTACAGTTCCTGCTACCGGTGCACAAAGCTCGATCTTATCTACAAGCGGAGCGTTCTGCTGTGCCGGCTGTTTTTCTGTATCTGTGTTCTGTACTTCATCCTCTGTCTCAGCCTTTACATCCTCAAATCCGAAGATAAGCGTAAGAACAAAAGCAGCTACAAAAGATACCACGATCATAATGATTCCATAAATCAGATTGATTAATCCCTTCTCGCCGATAAACGCCGGGATCGCCATGATACAATTCTGTGCAATGTAAAGAGAAACCTGAAGAAGTCCTCCTACGATACCACCGATTCCGGCTGCGATAGAAGCTGCTACAACCGGTCTTTTCAGTTTCAGTGTAACACCATACAGAGCAGGCTCTGTGATACCCATAAGAGCGGAAACACCTGCTGCACTTGCCAGCTGTTTCATGTTGCTGTCCTTGGATCTTACAGCTACTGCAAGAGAAGCTCCGGACTGTGCAAGGTTAGAGCATACCTGAGATACAAAGATCAGTGTATCGGTACCACCGGTTGCAATGGCATTCAGTCCGATCGGTGTCAGCGCATGGTGCATACCGGTCATAACGATGAACGGGAAGGTTGCTGCAAGGATACCTACAATAATGAAACCAAGTTTTACGGACAGGAAGTTGATGGCTACCGCAAGTCCGTTACCAATAATTGTTCCGATCGGTCCAACTACGATCAGGGCGATCGGTGCACTGATCAGAATTACCAGTGTCGGGTTCAGGATCAGTTTTACCATTTTCGGTGTGATCTTATCAACCAGAATCTCAATATAATGTGTGATCCATACCATCAGGATAACCGGAATAACGGAATAAGAATAAGTTGCTTTTGTGATCGGCAGACCAAACAGTGTGATGGCCGCATCACCAGCTACCATAGTTACAAAGGTAGGGCTTAAGTAAACACCGGCAATAAACAGCGCCAGTGACTGGTTCACGCGGAAAACCTTGGCAGCATTTGCTGCGATCAGGAACGGCATGAAGTAGAAAGTAACATCTCCGATAAAACTGATCACCTGGTAGGTACTGCTTGTTTCTGATACCAGATGAAAAGTTGTCAGCAGGGTAAGTACAACTTTGATCATACCGGCTGCAGTCAGGGCAGGGATCATCGGGGTCATACATCCGGTGATGGCATCGATAACTTTTGAAACAACACTCTTTGAGCTGTCAGAGTTTGCTGCCGGTGCATCATCGGTAGGAACGCCTTTGTCTTCCAATGCCTTGTAAACAGCGTTTACTTCGTTTCCTGCGATAACCTGGAACTGATCTTCATGCCAGTTAACGCCGGAGATCTCAGAAAGCTTTAAGATCTCTTTCTCGTTGATCTTCGATCTGTCTTTCACATAGAAACGAAGCCTTGTCATGCAGTGGAACAGACGGGTGATATTATCTTTTCCGCCCAGCGCTGCAATCAGTGTGTCTGCAGTTTTTGCATAGTCCTTTTTCATTTGGGGACCTCCTTTAATAATAAATATTGAAATTTATATTAAAGGTCTTGCCTGAAAAGATACGCACATGGCACGTATTTCAGTAACAATCCATTAACACCTAATTTATAAAACAATCTCTTTTCACAGATTTTTCAGACGTTTATGGTCTTCTGTGATCTTCTGGATATGAATCGTCAGATACAGCATTTCGTCCTCAGTCATAGCGTATTTATATTCCTCTTCCATCATAAGATAGATCATTTTTACACAGCCGTAAGCTTCTCTGTACTGCTCCTTGATGATCTTGAAAAGCTCCTGATTCTCATCATAGTGAAGCTCTTTATGAAGGAATCTCTGGGCAAAATATTTCAGATGCGTGAGAAACCGCTGATAATACAGATTATCCTCTTGAAATTCCATATTGTCATAATACTTCTCCACGATGTCCAGGATCTGATGTACGATAATGGAAATCTGATAGCTGTCCGTCTTGCCGCCATCTTCCGCATTCACAAAATGCAATGCAAAAAATCCTGCTTCATCTGCAGAAAGATCTACCTCGAACATCTCATTTACCTTTTTCAGTAATTCCAAGCCGATCTCATATTCCTTATGATAAAGCTGCTTGATATCCAGAAGCAGCATATTCTGAAGGCGGATCCCGTTTTCAAGTCTGGAGATCGCACCCATGATATGGTCGCTAAGGGAAAAATAAATACTGTCATTTAATTTCATCCCCTCTTTTTCCTTCACATCATTTACAAAAGCTTCCACAAAATCCAGATATTTTTCCGGAATAGCAGTCAGATAACCCTGTATCTCCTTGCTGATCTGGGCATTTTCCGCAGTAAAGATCTTCTCGATCCTGGACTCCTCCACTTGCTGTCCTTTCTTTTTCTGAAAGGCAATTCCGCAGCCCTTTACAATAACTTCATGTCCCTGTCCATCCCTGGACAGTATCAGATTATTATTCAAAATCTTATGAATAACCATAGTCCTGTTCCCCCGCTGCCAAACAAATAAAAAAAGACCATTACAGTATATAGAAAACCTATTCCTATACTACTATAAGGTCTTGCCTGACGATAAATAAATATTTCAGTAACAATCCTTCTGATTCGTAACTATTTAATAACTGTACGTAATAGTATCAGAAAAAATATATATTGTCTATCTGGAATATTTAATAAAATATTTATAATATTTTTGTGAACTTTGACAAAATCCCCTGATGATCCTGCCATACGGATCAACGGGGGATTTTCTGTTCAGCTTTTTATTCTTCAGATCTCTTTTCCCTTTGTCGCAACGGCATGTACAACAAACGGTACAAACAATGTAATAAACGCCGCATATCCAAGGTATGCATATCCCTTTTTAACAACTGTCATCAGACCGAACTGTGCGATGGCAAATGCCAGGAATGTAAAGATCGCTGTGAAAACTGCATTTCTTCCAAGGTGTCCCTGCGCTTTTTTCGCCGGGCTGTCCATACGGCGCTCCATTGCATTTACACAGCGGGTCACAATACCGGAGATCATATTTACTGCTGTGGAGATAGCTCCAAGGATGATCAGCAGAGAAATGATCGGTGTCAGGATACCGGCGCCTACACCGTTCTGGACCAGTACCAGCATCGGTACCGAGGCAGATGCCAGTTCACTTACATATGCAATGGCAAGAAGTCCGAGGATGGAAAGCTCCATTGCACAGAAGTTGCATACAAACATCCAGATCGCTGCTTTGTTGATCTGTTTTTCGTCCGTTACATCCTCCATGTGCTGGTACATAACAGAAACAGATGCCAGCTGGAAGAAGAAATAAAGGACTGCTGAATAGAGGGCCGGTCCAAAGGCTCCGCTCTCGGAGGAAAGTACAGTCATTTCTCCGGAGGACATAGTATGGATGGAAGCTGTGATATCTCCCCACTGTGCAATGATATTTGGAACAAGTACCAGTACAAGACCGATGATGATCAGCACACTTAATGTAGAAGCACATTTTCTTACGACATTGGTTCCAAAAAGCGCGATCACAAAGATAAATGCTGCAATGATCAGTGTACAGAGCCAGTATGGGATCCCGAACAGTGTCTGCAGTGTGGAACCGCCGGTTGCAAAGGCTGCTGCTGATGCAGTTCCGATCATGATCAGGTAACAGATTTCATAGAGATTGGACATAACCGGTTTCGTTTTTCCGTAAAGACTGTCGGAAAAGCTTCTGTAATCGTAGGTTTTGTGTTTGTATGCGTAGCGCATACCATACCAGAAAAACAGTGCATACAATCCCTGTGTCACTGCCGGCAGGATCAGGCACCAGATACCGTAATTGATAAAGTACTGATAGATCTGCGCTCCTGATGCGAATCCGCCTCCGAACTGTGTGGTAAATGCGACGAACGCAAGTCCCATGGCCAGAGGCATTTTACTTTGTAATGATTTGTTCTGACTCATCTCTCTTTCCCCCGTTTTTTATTTATTATATTCGATGACTTTTCCCGGATTCAGGATCAGTTTATCATCGAAAGCCAGCTTGATGGCTTTATAAAGAGCGATCATTCTCGGTCCCGCAAATTCTTCCAGGAATTCCAGACGTCCGTTTCCGATGCCATGCTCACCGGAAAGCTGTCCGCCCAGTTCCTTGGACAGTGCATACAGCTCTACCAGACTTGCGTGAGTGGCTTCCTTCCACTCCTGGTCACTCATTTCCGGTCCACGGAGCATCTCTGTATGGATGTTTCCGTCTCCGCAATGTCCGCAAGGCTCTACACGGATACCATGTGCACTTGCGATCTTTTTGGCTGCTTTTACATACTCTGCGATCCTTGCACGCGGAACAACTACGTCACACTCCTCCTGTGCGACAGAATCTGCTTTCATTCCTTCCAGGATCCCGCCTCTGACACTCCATACAGCTCCGGCACGCTCCGGCGTTCCTGCGATACAGCAGTCCAGAGCTCCGTTTGCCAGAGCTGCTTCCGCTGCTGCCTCCACTGCGCTGTCCAGCTCCTGTTTACTGGAAGCATCATACATAACGATCAGCACTGCTTCACCCTGTTTTACTGGGAACATTTTGTTCAGATTGCGTTCTACGATATCAATCAGTTCTCTTTCCAGAAACTCGATGGCTGTTGGCACAAACGGCAGCTCCAGAACCTTCGGGACCATGTCTGCACATTCCTCAAGACTCCTGAACGGCATTACAAGGGTACAGGTGCAGGTCGGTGCGGGAAGAAGCTTCAGCGTTACCTGAGTCAGGATACATAAGGTTCCCTCTGAGCCGATCACCAGATCTTTTACATCATATCCCGTTGTGTTCTTCACAACGTTGGATGAAAAATTCATGATGGAACCATCCGGCATAACTGCCTCGATACAACGGACGAAATCCCTGGTCAGTCCATATCGTACCGCTTTCATGCCACCGGCATTTGTGATAACATTACCGCCGATGGAAGCTGTTTTTTCGCCTGGGTCCGGCGGATAAAAAAGTCCGCCTGCCGCTGCTGCCGCCTGGATATCAATGAGCAGTGCTCCCGGCTCCGCTGTGATGGTCTGATTCTTTCTGTCGATCGGAAAGATCTTGTTCATGTGCATCACAGAAAGCATGATCCCACCATATTTACAGGTTGCTCCGCCTGCAAGTCCGGTTCCTGCGCCACGGCATACCACCGGGATATTTTCTTTATATGCGTAAGCCATGATGGCTGAGATTTCTTCTTTATTTAAAACCTCCACATAAAGCTCCGGAGGAAAAACTCCGTACTCCGGCATCTCATCACGATAATATTCTTTTGCGATCTCATCGCCGACCCATACACGATCTGAAGCAGTCACAGAACGGATGTAGTCAAAATCTTCTGAAGTCATTTTTTTATAGGGATATGCCATGACTTAATCCTCCTTCCGATTCTTTATCAGCTCTGTCAGCTCCGGTACAACCTGATACAGATCATCCACGATGCAGTAATCTGCAACATTAAAGATCTGTGCCTCCGGATCATTGTTGATCGCTACGATACAGTCAGATCCTGTCATGCAGGAGGTAAACTGGATAGCACCGGATACGCCGCAGGTGATGATCAGCTTCGGACGGACAGTTCTTCCGGAAAGTCCGATCTGATGTGCAACATCTCCGAATCCGTTTTCTACCATAGGACGGGTGAAGGCAAGCTGTCCGCCAAAGGCATCTGCCAGTTCCCGGCACATTTCCACATCCTTTTCATTCCGGACACCACGGCCTGCTACTACCAGAACATCCTCTTCCTCAAGGCTCTTTACCTTATCAATGACCCTGGATGACAGAATCTTGATCCTGGAATCTGCCATTTTTTCATTTACCGGACATACAACCACCTGACCATGCGGATTTTTTACTTTTTCTGCCTTGTCCATAACCTTATAACGAACCGTGGCAAACTGTGGCCGTGATTTGGTGATGCCGATCTGAGCCATGATATTTCCGCCGAAAGCCGGTCTGATCTGGATCATATCGGTGTTGGAACGAATATCCAATGTAGTACAGTCTGCAGTCAGTCCCGTATGGAATCTGGTGGAAAGCCGCGGTGCAAGGGAACGCCCCAGCGCAGTAGCTCCGATCAGCACAGAGCTTGGTTTGTTTGCTGCGATACAATCTGCAACTGCGTCTGTATAACAGTCTGCGCGGAAGCCTTCGAAGCCTTCATGCTCATATACGTACACATTGTCTACGCCATACGGCAGAAGCTTTTCCGCATTTTCCTTTGTTCCTTTTCCTCCGACGATCACACAGTTAACCTGATAACCGACTTTGACAGCCATCTTTCTCGCTTCCCCGATCAGCTCAAAGGTAACCGGATGGATCTCTCCTCTCTCCTGCTCCACATAAATAAGAAAGTTTTTCCATTTATCCTTGTCAAAGGATTTCGCCTTCTGCTCAAACCGGATGGCTTTCTCCGGGCAGTTACGAACGCAAAGCCCACACATGCGACAGGCATCGCCTACAACAATTCCATTTCCCTCTATGGTGAGGGCCCCAAAAGGACATTTCTCCACGCATACTCCGCAGAGTACGCATTTGTTTATATCAAATTTTAAAAATTCCATGTTCCGCTTCCCCCTATATGATCTTCTTTCCGGTCAGGAGAGCAACAAGCTTGTCTGCTTTTTCCTTTGCAGTTCCTTCCAGATAAACCTGTTTTTCACTTTCCTCCGGCGCAAACATTTTTTCCACAGAGGTGGGGGAACCGATCAGTCCGTAACGGCTCAGATCCTGATCCGGCATATCTTCAAAGCTTAAGATCCGTACCGGACGGTCTGCAGTTGCCTTCTTTAATAAATAGGATGGCAGACGTGGCACGCAGGTATCCTTGTCAATGGTTAAAAGACATGGATACGGGATCTCGGAAACCTGGGAAACACTGACAAGATCCTGACGGACCTGAATGCTTTTTTCATTGACGTCCATGATCTCAGCTACCCATGCAGCATGTGGGATGGTCAGATGCTCTGCAATGGCCGGTCCAACCTGGGCTGTGTCACCATCTGTGGTCTGTCTTCCGCAGATGATCAGATCTGCACCGCCGATCACCTGGATTCCCTGTGCTAACGCATAAGAGGTTGCCAGAACATCCGCTCCCGCAAATTTTCGGTCTGAAAGGATCACGCCCTCATCAGCACCCATGGTATAAGCATCCCGGATCATCTCTTCCGCCTGAGGCGGTCCCATAGTAAGAACGCTTACAGTTCCGCCTGTTTTTTCCCGGATCGCAAGGGCTGTTTCCAGTGCAAACAGATCATATGGATTAGTCCTTGTCTCACCGGACATTCGTTTCATGGCACCGGTTTCCGGATCGATATCAACCTTGGAAGTTGCCGGTACCTGCTTCATACATACAACGATCTTCATTTTCTATCTTCTTTCCTGTATTTTTACTTTTATTTTTCACTTTAAAACGTTAAACAACTGTATAAGTATAGCATTAACGTGGTGTAAAGTCGAGAGGGTTTTGGTAAATTCTGCACAAAAAAGCATTGAAAAAACTTTTAAGCATGCTATAATTACTCTCCGTTATCAAATAAAGCAGACATATGAATCTTTACAATATCACATCGATCAAGGAGCATATATGTAATGGAAGACATCCGTGCAATCTACAGAATTTTCAACAATCTAAAATATGAAATGGAAAATAATGGATGGGTCTATCAGTGGCATTTAGGCGATGAACCTATAAAAGTAACTCACAAATTTAACCCTCCTGTAACACCTGAAGAATTTCAGCTGTTTGAAAAATATTTTCCCAATATGAAACTTCCTGCCTCATACAAAGCTTTTTTATCCTGCTCAAATGGCATGGAACTTTTTTGCGGAGAGGAAGGCAGTTCTTTAGTCAGCTGTACCATTTATTCTTTAAAAAGAGCGCTCAAAGAAAAGGAATCTTGGAATAGTACGCCTATTTTATCTGATCCGGAGTTTACATATCATCTTCCTGTTCTTTGCTTACAGGACATCGGCGATATAACCATGGATCTTCAGGCTGTATCAGAAGGCAGAGACGATTACCTATGCTATCCAGCTCCAGATACTGATCGTTTTAATATCCCTTTTAATGAATGGCTGGAAAGATATATCGTATGCCAGGGGCATGAATTCTGGTATTTCTTGAATCCATAAAACAGAAATTTTATGAATATTTTTCGTAAAAATACCCCGGAAACCTTACGGTTCCGGGGTATCTTACGTTTGAACACAATGTACCTTGCGGTACTCAATATATATTAAATTAGGATGTTATACTAATTAACGATTACTCGATAACTGTAGCAACACGTCCTGATCCTACAGTACGTCCACCCTCACGATACTTTAATCCTGTTTTATCTCATATTTTTTATGGTTTTCTCTCCAAAATATAGTGAAAAAGGGCTGATCTGCACCATGTATTTTTATTTGCCTGATTTCCTGGCACCGTTTTGGCGCCGGAATCTCTGGTCGAAAAGATTCTTTTCTACAGTTGCCCTACTCTCATCTGTCAACTTCATATTGCGCCGACAGTTTCAGGCGGTTATAATCAGAATATGGGTGCTACCATAACGGTAGGCGGTTAGTCCTTCAACAGAGGGTTGCAGAGTGCCAGTGGCACTCGTTTTGCAACGACCGAAGTGAAACGGAGACCTGTGACCCTCTGATTACATAGAAACCCAAAAGGGAATCCACTGGAAAGAAGAACTAAGCCAATGAGTATTGTTGACTTCATAGCAGTAGTGAGCTTCGGCCTAACCTGTTTTTGTATCGGATATACATTAGGCAAGGATAATCATAAACCACAAAAATAACCGCCCAGTCTGCAAACTAAGCGGTTATTTTTGATAGATATTCTAAATAGCAAAACGGACTAACCGTCTATCGGTAGCACTCTTTTTTCTATAAGCATATTATCACGCATCTGTAAGAATGTCAAAAAGTTCTTTTTCCATAGTATGTAATACGAATTTGAAAATACATATAAGCCGAAAAAATACACCAGTACCAGCTTGATCACAGCAGCTCCACCAAAAGCAACAACTGCAGTTACAACTAATTGCATAGGTTTTGGGAAATTTTCGAACACAAAAACTTTCCTACTCTTGCTCCGCACCTTGCTTAAAGATCCTGTCGTAAATGCTGCCATCATTATGACTGACACAGATACCAAGGTCTCACAATAGCCGGCAAGCTTTCCTAACACATCATTATACATATATGCACCTGTTTCATGCAGAATCCAGTATAGAACCAATGCACAAACTCCCATGACACTTTGGAGCTTCATTTCCTTAAAAATCTTCTCTTTCTCTGTAGTTGCATAATCTGACATTGTTTTAGCAATTTTTCTTTCTTCTTCGTTCATCATCTCGCTTTTCCTTTCTCCACTGATAATCTCAGGAATGCTGATATCATAATAATCTGCAATATCCACAAGAATACTGATATCCGGCATATTGTTTCCGGTTTCCCATCTGGATACGGTCCTTCCAGAGACATTTAATATTTCTGCCAACTGCTCCTGTGTAATGCCTTTTTCTTTGCGAAGTTTTTTTTAAAAATTCCCGATTTTTACTTGGTCCACCTCAACTCCTCCTTTCATCATCAAATATAGAATCTGTTATCTGCAAATAACACGACACAAAGCGAGAAATGTCGTATTTTCACTAATAGACACAGTTGTCTATGCGTTTTTCATTTTTTCAATTATACAAACTGGAATTGAGATTTCATATATTCTAAGCAATTTAATAACTGTTATATTTTGTTACCAAATATCTCTCAAGTCCTTGAAAACACTAAGTTTATCGCAGGTGAGCTTTCCCTTATTGTTTCCCTTGTA
>ENA-OPAO01001164-OPAO01001164.1-human-gut-metagenome-genome-assembly--contig:-NODE-1164-length-19091-cov-6.894463_pt1 | contig 19091 bp, 11 predicted proteins | sample MGYA00241054_ERZ501424 | MGnify/ENA primary metagenome ERZ501424 (study PRJEB25962, sample SAMEA2042623) | human gut metagenome | biome: human gut; feature: human-associated habitat; material: faeces...
TGATACCTCCTAAATGTAATTCCTTTTCTACAAAGAAGTCTGATGCCGGATAGAACTCGCCAAATCCCACATCTTTGAAACGAAGTCTGCACGTACGCTCATCCAGAAACATCACTTCTATCTGAAGCCTCAACGAATAATCCGTACGTTCCGGAAGTCCTTCCAAAGAAACAGTTTCCACTTTAAGATCTTCTCCATCCAGTGACTCTATATGAATCTCAATATCAGATGTATCTTCCAGTATTACTTCCCACTGTCCGTCAGCTTCATACCAATGTGTTCCCCATGCAACGATCGGATACCAGCCTTCCTGCCCCGCAATACGCATGCGCAGACAAATCTGTTCTGTCATCTTCGTCCCATCAAGATAAATCGGTCCATCGTCATAAGGGTCTGCATAACGCATGGACGAATAGCAGGCACCTTTACTGTAAAGATTATTTCCGAGAAAGGCCCTTCTTCCGTTACATAACACCTTCAGAGAATTCGGATACCAGTTATTTTCAAACCCCTCCCCTGTCAGATAAACCGACGATACTACTTTTTTATCAAACACATTCTGAATAAATGATTTAAAGCTTTCATCGGCATCCTTCGCTTTGTCCACATTCAGCACAGGATAAATAGCCTCAAGTTCCCTCATATGTGCATTGGCAACTTCTTCTACTGTTACGAACATGTCTCTGCTTTTTGTGCTCACTGTATTCAGACGTCTGAGCATATATGCACGTATCTCCTGTGCATCGCAGTAGAATAACGCCGATTCATACTGCCACAGTTCTTTTGGCTGATAGAACATATACTGGCAAAAGCTTTCCTTATAATCCTGTACGAACACACACTCTCCGGGCACACCTATATGTTTACCGATCCCCTTTAACATCTTTGACATATCCACATTCGTATATGGAACAGAAAATGTAATATAATCAATCTTTTCAAACTTTTTCAGCATCAGACTGACAAATTTGGCAAGGAGCCATACTCCATCATGTATCTTTTCTCCTACACGTACTTTTTTTCTTTTCACGGCCTTCCGGAACAGATGTGTGACAATGTCTCCTTCTCCTGCTTCTTTTAACCGTTTTGCTTCCTGTCCGTAAACCCATCGGTCTTTATAATATCCCAGTATCAGAGGAATCTGATAATTGTCTACTGCTGCCTCCATCGTTTCCGGCTCTTCTTTATTCTCATCATAATAGCTGATCTGACAGCTTTTTTCATTCAGATCAACTCCCAGAATACTTCCTTTTTTCATTATCATCTCCTCCTTTCTTCATTAATATATCTTAAATATCTGATTCGCCATCTGTTCTTCTTCCTCGAATTCCAGCATAGCTTTTTTGCGTTCTGCCTCAGAGTCCATACCTGTCATTTCATTCAACTGCTGATATTTTCCCGCGTAAATGCGTTCTTTATCAGTTTCCAGTGTCTTCTTATCTGTAGTGATCATTTCTCCATTTCCGGACTCCTGGAAATAATAGCTTACAGACTCATCATCATAAAGTACAAACTGCTTTACATAAAGATTCTCATATACAGGCATCATGGCTTCTGCTCTGTATCCAAGTTCTTCTCTTTCTTTTTGCTTCATCTTATAGTACAGCCTTACCTTTCCTCCCGGCTTACAACGATATGCTGCCATAACCTTATTATAAAGCTGTACTTCTCTTAACCATTCTTCCGGATATTTCAGGTAATATGGGAATACCAGCTGTTTTTCACACATTTCTCTTATTACCTGATGAAGGACCGCCGCCATTTCCTCAGAATATTCTTTATCTGAATAATACTTCAAGAGTGCAATCTTACATACATCCGGCAGATCTTCTTTCTCTTCACATTCGTTTGCAATTATTTCAAATACACATTTTTCCAGATTACGTCCGTATACGATATATTCTCTGGATACATATGCAAGATATGCCTGCTTCAGACGGAAATATACATTATCCGACAGATAATAATCTTCAAATATATGCTCTTCTTTATATAACGTCTCTGCAAATACCATCTGAGTGATAATTCTTTCGCTGACCTTATATGATGGCACACCATACTGCTTCAGCACTTTCCACAGCCGTTTCATATCACCGATTGCGCCGCAATAATACTCCGCCAGATATGTCAGTGTCACTTTATCATACTGGCCGCATCTGAACATCTCAAACGCAAGATAACTTAGAAAATCATCTTCTGTATAATTTTCTTCTCTGATCCTCCGGCTGCATACCAGAAATACATCTTTATCATCAAATGCATCGATTCCTTTTGCCAGGATCTTATCATAATCTGGTTTTTCTTTTTCCGGCTCCTGATTCCAGAATCCCGTAGATGCCGCATACTTTCGACACATATCTACAAAACGTGGTTCATAGAACAGACGCTTGGTCTCATACGGAATCGAATCCGTATAGTGTCTTCCCTCCACAGACTCCCAGACAATTCTTGATTCCTTGTCATACAGATATATAATTGCCCCATTCTTCTCGTCATAAGGAATACGCTGACGGACAGAGCCGTCCTTTTCAATAACCAGAACGCACTTCATACCACGTACTTTTGTTCTTACTTCATAGGAATAACAAATGTCACGCATCGCCTCCATACGCTCCGCAGACATCTCATCTTCTTTGCAGAAGCGTTTATATAAAGTGCGCAGTGATTCTGTAATATGGCGCTTCATCAATTGTTCCCATGTAAATGCTACCATCTGTTCCCGGTAATTCAGATACAGATCTCCGGCCTGTTCCTCATGAATCACAAGACTTGCATAGAGATATGCCGCTTTTTTATAATCTAGTGCATTTCCATGCATAAAATACAATACCAGTGATTTTGGAAGCGGTCCGTGTGCACTGTCCTCATCAATTGTCATCATATAGTATTCATAAAGCTGTGCGATCTTAAGATCCGAATCTACTGCCTTCTGATACCAGAAGAAATACTTTTTCTCTGTTTTATTTCCTTTGATCAGAAGTGTACAGATTGTATTAAGGATCATCGGTTCATCGTACATCTTATAGATTCTTTCCAGGATTCTGAAAAGATTATCACTGTATTTCTTCTGCTGGCTGGCAAAATTTGAAATATAAAGGGCCAGTTCTTTTGTCATCATCCGGTATTTTGTAGCAAAATTCAACACCTGTATCTCGAATGTTCCGAGCTTTTTAAGAAGCGTTGGCTTTTCCTGATAACACAGATATGCTTCCAGATAGAACATAACCGAATGAATTCCATATTCAAACTGTTGTTCCAGAACTTCCAGACGTTTGTACGGATTTTTATAGCGTGTATCCAGATTCAGGATCATATAAAGCAGCCACCAGGAATCCTGATGACGCATATATGTCTTTCCAACCTCATCCAGTACCCGTTCTTCATAATTCACGTCTCCACGGATTTTTGCAGTCAGGTAAAGATAATAACAGTTTGTCAGTGGATCTTTCCCGATCGCAAACCGGTTATAATTATAATTCTCCAGAATCCATTTGGCTTCTTCTATCTTCTCTCCAAGCAGATAAATATTAGCCAGCATAAGCTGGTATACCTCATTGAGTGGTTCTAATTTGCGAAGTGTAACCATCTTCTCGATCGCACTGTCCACCCAATGATCTCTGCTTACTCTTCCTGCCATATAGCCTACATATTCTTTTACGATCTGTGCCATCAGAAGTTCCGGCATCCTGTGATCTTCGTCATATTCCTGATTCTGCAGTACTTCCACTTCATATGTCAGTGTCTCATACGGTGTCACAAATTTCAGTGCTCCGTAATTACGTCCTCCATGAAGCTTCTCTGCTCTTACCACATATTCTATCTCATGTGCATTTCCCACAAAATCTTCTGTACTGATTTCCGGTCTTGATACCCGGATAAAATCTCCTACTGTCTCAATCTTGATCGGCATATATCCCCAGGTATTCTTCATCAGAGTCAAAGTTCCTTTCGTTGACTCAGTCAGATCTTCAAACAGCATTCCTTCTCCCTGCAATGTCAGGAAAATGCATTCTTTCTGCTTGATTCCCACCATGAATTCTTCCATCGCCTGCTCACTGAGAGACCATTTACGCATATTGTCATAAAGATAGAAAGTACGTTCATTTTCATATTTTAAAATCTCATAGAATTCTTTAGACCGGAATAATCTTCCTGCTTCCGAAAAATCTTTGATCGCAAGTTTTCGGAAATCATCTGTGCTTTGTACTTTTCCATACGTTGTCATCACATATGGTTTTTCTATAATAGCTGTAAACGACAGTTCATATTCACCACCGCTGCATACGATCGTAAATTTACCTTCTTCTACATGTCCAGGACGAAGCCCACGTCCGTCATATGTAAACTCAACCCTCGACGGATTTCCCTCGAATCCCTGGTCCTTAAAATGAACACGAAAAGAAGACGAGTAAACGAGTCCTCGTATTCTGCCTTCATTATTCGCCCTCATTGTAAAACTTCCCCTGTATACTTCCCCTTCACCTATAATGAGCACCAGATTCGTCTCATCGAATATAACATCAGGTCGTATCAACTGAAAGTCGCCTTTTGAAAATTTTTGGATTTTATTTTTCAAGTCCTACACCTGCTTCTTTCGTTGCTTTTTTCTTAAAACATACTATAATAAATTATAGCATTGTTTGTCAACGAATGGCAATGCCGGAAAGAGAAAATATCAAAATTGTGTCGATAGGATGGAAAATTATGAAAAAAAAACCAGAATTTCACGGAAGCGATCTGGAAAAGATCGCAGATTATTATCACCTTGATAAGGAAAAGATTGTTTTGTTCGGCGCCAATGTAAACCCGCTCGGATTATCCGGACAGGTAAAAAAAGATCTCGCAGAACATCTGGATATCATCAGCAGTTATCCAGACAGAGATTATACAGATCTGAAAAAAGCAATTGCTGCATATACCAATACCTCGCCGGAACATATTGTTGTCGGAAATGGTTCTACGGAGCTTATCTCACTTCTGATCAGCCAGCGCGCACCAAAAAGAGCGCTGCTTCTGGGACCGACCTATTCCGAATATGCAAGAGAGCTGAATCTGGTCGGCGGCACACTGGAATATTATAATCTGAAAGAAGAACAGGATTTCAGACTGGATATTTCCGATCTGACCGATACACTGAAAAGTGATATTGATCTTCTGATCATCTGTAATCCGAACAACCCGACCTCTTCAGCCATCAGTACCGCTGATATGAAAAAGCTGTTAACCGTATGCCGGTCACTTGGTATCTTCGTTATGATCGATGAGACTTATATCGAATTCGCACCGGAAGGCACTTCCCTCTCTGCAGTTTCTCTTGTACCGGAATTCGACAACTTCATGGTCATCCGCGGTGTATCCAAGTTCTTCGCCGCACCTGGACTTCGCTTTGGTTATGGTCTCACCAGTAATCAGGCATTTCTTCAGACACTTCTTACCCACCAGAATCCGTGGAGCCTGAACAGTATCGGGGCTTACGCCGGTGAACGGATGTTGAAAGATATCGATTATATTCAGAAAACCTGGTCTCTCATTGATTCTGAGCGCACCAGAATGTGCACAGAGCTTTCCGGACTGGATACCGTAAAGATTTACCCAGCTTATGCCAACTTTGTTCTTGTAAAGATCTTAAAAGAAGGACTCACTTCTTTCGATGTCTTTGAAAAAGCGATTCACCAGAATCTCATGATCCGGGACTGTTCTTCTTTCGAAAGCCTGAACGGAGAATATGTACGGTTCTGCATTATGAATCCAGAGGATAATGACCGGCTGCTGGATGTATTCCGTTCATTATAATCAATGCAGAGAACCTGCCACCGGCAGCTTCTTCCGAATGCATGGCAATACAAACACCTGTCTGCGGCCCGGTATCATTCCTGAAATGATCCAAGTTACAGACAGGTGTTTTTCATATTTTCCTATATTATTTTTTTAAGATCAATGCCATAAAGGTAAGTTCTTCATCACCGGTGTTCTTAATTCCATGCGCATCTCCGTCTTTACACAGGAACAGATCGCCAGGATTTGCCGGCTGTTTTTCGCCGTTATCGTCATAAGTTCCGTGTCCGGTCAGAATGAAGTAAGACTCCGTCTCACCATGATGATAATGGTATCCTACTTCACATCCCGGATCCAGATGAATCTTGGCATACATCTTACATGCTTCTCCAACTTCTTCCGAAGTAACCATTGCTTCTCTTACAATATAACCGTCTCCGCCATTTACATGTTCCACTTTTACCAGTTCTCTTTCGCCTTCTCTTGTCATTTTTAAGTTCCTCCTTGATTCGTAAAACATTCTAAAACAACAATACAACCTGAAAGATACAAAGTCAATGGTAAACCCTTAATCTTAATTCACGATCCGGTAATATTCTTTCGCAGTTATACTGTAAACGATGATATAGAATACGGCAAACACCGCTATCGCAATGATTGTGCATACCGCAAACAACGATACATTCGTAAGATTTAATACTCCCAGAATTTTTGTCATTACTTTAAAGGCTACTGCAACATGGATCACTGCTACAACCAACGGCAGGAAGAATACGCTTAAGACCTGGCTTCTGATGGAACGCTTCACTTCTTTTTTACTCATGCCAACCTTCTGCATGATCTGGTAACGCTCCCTGTCATCATAGCCTTCCGATATCTGCTTATAATAAATGATCAGTACCGTTGCCATAATAAACATACTTCCCAGATAGATTCCAATAAAGAACAGTCCGCCGTACAATTCATAAAAAGAAGAACGGCTTAACATACGGCTTTCCATCGTTCCATCCGGAAACTTTTCATAAAATTCGTTCTGTATCTGTTCCAGTGTCTCTTTTTGTTTTCCGTCATCTCCCTTCAGGTTGAATTTATCTGCATAAGAAAATGACTCGATACGTTCAATCTGCTCTGCATTTGCAAATACAATGTATAATGTCTTATACATTTCTGCCGTGCTCTTCGGCTGGCTCGTCATCTCGGACAGTTCCTTTTTCACCTGATAGTTCTGTCCTGCAATGTTTATCTGTTTTTTTCCACATTTGCCGTTCGTGGTGTAGGTCAGTATCTCCTGTTCCTTTAACGAAACATTCTGTTTTTCTATCCGGTTATACTCTTCCTGTGTGATCATCTCTACATAGTAAAAATGATTGTCCGGATAGTACTGCTCTACCTTTTCCAGATTATTTCCTTTCAAAACCGCATTCATACTGCCATATCTGTACCGGACTCTGTCTGTTATTTTTACCCCTGCTTTCTCACATTGTTCTTTTATCAGTCTCTGAAGAGTCTCTTCATTATTTGTATCGGCTTCATTGCAGACAATTGAAACATCTCTCGGAAAACGTGAGTCCAGGATATCTTCCATTCCCGCATACAAAGATACCGTTGTGGATACCATAACCAGCACCATCGTACTTAACACACAGATGTTCGCAAGTCCCGCTCCGTTTTGTTTCATACGATAGATCATGCCTGATACACTGGTAAAATGCTTTGGATTATAATAATAAGCTTTATTTTTCCGGAGTATTTTCAATACCACAATGCTTCCGGCAATAAAAAGTGCATAAGTTCCAATAATCACACAGACCACTGCAACAAAGAATTTCAAAAGTGCTTCTAACGGTGCCTCTGTTGTAAGTGCAATCCAGTAACCATTGCCAAGTGCCGCCACACCGACGATCACAAGCAGCCATCTGCTCTTCGGCTCTTTCTCCCCCTGATTGCCTCCGTGCAGAAGTTCCACCGGATTCACCAGCTGTATCTGTAAAATGTTATATAAATACGTCAGAAGAAAAATTCCTGCAAATAATATGACAGTCTGTACAATTGCAGTCCCATTGACCGAAAACTGCATATCTACGCTATTGTGCAGAATCTTAAGGAGCAGCAGATACATCAGTTTTCCAAATATTATTCCAAACACCAGACCGCCAAGAATACTGATTCCCGCCGTCAGGATCGTCTCAACTGCCATCATTCGTGCAATATGCCGCTTTCCCATTCCAAGAATATTGTATACTCCGATCTCTTTCTTTCGTCGTTTGATCAGGAAACTATTCGTATAGAACAGAAAAATCACTGCAAATACAATGATCACACCCGTTGCATACTGAAGACATATCTTCAATGTATTCTGGGTAATACCTTCCCCCCTGCTCAGTGCGTCAATGATATAGAACATCATGACGGTCAGAACACCTGTAAAGATATAGGGTACATAGGTCTTACGGTTATTCTTAAGATTGGTCACAGCAAGTTTTTCATAGATGAAATTATTCATCCTCCTCACCTCCTGTGGTAAGAATCTTCAGCGTATCTGAAATTCTTTCATACATTTCTTCGTTCGTAAGATTCCCCCTGTAAAGCTGATGGAATACTTTTCCGTCCTTGATAAAAAGCACCCTTTTCGCACTACTCGCCGCTTTCACACTATGTGTCACCATAACAATCGTCTGACCATCCTGGTTAATCGTTGTAAAAAGATTCATCAGACTGTCTGCCGCTTTCGAATCCAGTGCTCCCGAAGGTTCATCGGCAAGAATCAGCTGTGGTTTCGTGATCAGAGCTCTTGCAATTGCAGCTCTTTGTTTCTGCCCACCGGACACCTCATATGGATATTTCTCCAGTAGTTTTTCAATTCCAAGTTTTTCTGCAATCGGTTTTAATCTCTTTTCCATCTCCGGATATTTCTTTCCGGATAATACCAGTGGCAGGAATATATTATCCTTTAATGAAAATGTATCTAACAGGTTAAAATCCTGAAATACAAAGCCGAGATTCTGACGTCTGAACGTTGCGATCTCTTTTTCTTTTAATTTCCCCAGATCCCTGTCTTTTAAATAAACCTTTCCTTCTGTCGGTTTATCAAGTGCCGCCAGAATATTCAGCAAAGTCGTCTTTCCCGATCCAGACTCTCCCATGATTGCAACATATTCCCCGCGTTCTACCGTAAAATTCACATCTCTTAAAGCCTCTACCTGATTGCTCCCAAAACGAGTCGTATATATCTTCTTCACATTTTTTACTTCCAGTAATGACATAAGTTTTTCTTCCTTTCTTTTTAAGATTTCTTCTTTACGGTATCTATTATAAAAAAAGAGGAAATATCCTGCCATCGAAGCATGTGACATTTCCCCTGTTTAATCTTACATTCCTGTAAGGTTTTTCTCTTTTTGCCTGATCGTTATTCCGGATTCCATTCTTTCCTTGTCAGTTCCAGATATACACGGGTTCCTTTTCCCACCTCTGAATCAATCCATATCTTATGTCCCATCTTATCCATGATCTTTTTGCAAAGATACAGTCCAATCCCGGTAGACTTCTTATCTGCTCTTCCATTATATCCGGTAAACCCTTTTTCAAATACTCTAGGAAGATCTTCTGCCTGAATACCGATTCCATTATCCTCGATCACCAGACACTCCCGTCCTCTTTTTTCTTCCAGACAGATTCTGATCTCGCCGCCATTCTTTGTGTATTTCAAAGCATTAGACAGAATCTGTTCTATCACAAACTCCAGCCATTTTTCATCTGTAAGAACTATTCGTTCCACCGACCGGTAATCCAGACGGATCTTCTGAAGAATAAACATCTGAGAATATTTCCGGACAGATTGTTTCAGAATCTTATCCAAAGATACCTTCTCAAACTGCAGATCCCCGGACATATCTTCCATGCGGAGATACGTCAGCACCATCTCCACATACTGTTCCATTTTAAAAAGTTCCATCTTCATCTCTTTTAATTCCGGCAGTGCCGGGTTTTCATCTTCCACCGATTGCAGCAATATGTGCATCGCAGCGATAGGTGTCTTGATCTGATGCACCCACATACCATAATAATCACTTAAGTCCTGGCCTTTGATTCTTGCCTCTGATTTCAACTCCAGAATCTTTTCGTCAAAGATCCCCAGTAATTCCTGATAATCCAGTTCCAGAAGATTCCTGCACTCTGGAAGTTCTTTTGTGCACTCCTGCGTGCTCTTCTTAAACCGTTCCAGCAGAAGATGCTTCTTCCGGAAGCGATGATATTCCGTTATTACATATAGGAGCAGCCACAATATCACCAGCAGCAGTGCATATTTCAACGCATCCATCCTGATATTATAAAGAAATGCTACAACAATAAATATTCCGACCGTTCCGGCATAAAGGCTGATCTCTCTTGTTTTATCTTTAAAAAATGCTATTAACAGTTTCATGCCTCCACCATATATCCTATTCCTTTTTTTGTGATGATCTTTCCGCCAAGGCCAATCTGTTCCATTTTTTTACGAAGTCTTGCCACATTGACCGTCAGTGTATTGTCATCAATAAATTCATTGCTGTCCCAGAGTCTCGTCATAATACTTTCACGGCTTACGATCTTCCCTGTATTTTCCAGAAGTATCTGCAGAATCTTGAATTCGTTCTTGCTCAGTTCCAGTTTCTGGTCCTGATACAGAACTGTCGCATCTGCCAGATTCAGGATCGCACCGTTCCACTCCATGACATCTGCCGTTCCACGGAATTCATAGGTTCTTCTTAACACGGCCTGCACCTTTGCCGTTACCACATTCAGGTCAAACGGTTTCTCGATGAATTCGTCGCCGCCCATATTCATTGCCATCACAATATTCATATTGTCATTTGCCGATGACAGGAAGATGATCGGCACCTTCGATATCTTCCGGATCTCCTGACACCAGTGAAATCCATTAAAAAATGGAAGCACAATGTCCAATAACACAAGCTGCGGCTCAAATTCCACGAATTTTCCCATTACGTCTTTAAAATCTGTCATACATTCTGCCTGATAATTCCATTTTTCCAAATGGTTTTTCAGTCCGCCTGCTATTGTTTCATCATCTTCCACGATTAAAATCTTATACAATCTTTCTTCTCCCCATACTTCAAACTCTGTCCTTATCTGCGTAAGTTACCATCGTCATCTTTTCTAATGCGCGGTGACAAAAAGGACAAAAGTTTAACACTTTTGCCCTCTTATCGTAATACATTTGTCATGCAATTGTCAATTCCGGCTTTCTTAAGATTTCTTTCGAATTTCTGAAGAACTCCTGCTCCATTCCATATGCATTTCTTTCTATATTATTTCTACAAATGTTAGTGGAAATAATGTGCCCCGATCTTCATTCCGGCACCGCCTTGATCAAAATACAGACAGTTTCCAATCGGATTCGAGCCATTCAACGCATCTACAGCAGCCTGCAGAGCTGTCTGTGAATATCCCTTTGAACTTCTCACTCTGTTCAGCCATCCGGTCGCTGCCGGTCCGAACTGCCCGGACTGATAGATGACTTCTTCGATGGAATTCGGATAACTTCCACTCTTTACACGGTTCATGATCACCGCACCGACGGCAACCTGTCCTTCATACGGCTGGTTTCCTGCTTCGCAGTAGATGATGGATGCAAGCAGTTCCTGATTGGCTCTTACGTATGCTTCTCTTGCTTCGCGTTCTGCTTTTTCTTTTGCTTCCTGCTCTGCCTTTTCTCTTGCGAGGCGTTCTTCCTCTTCTTTTTTCGCTATATTGTCTGCAATTACCTGCTGGCTTGCATCCGTCATTTCCTGTGCAGATGCCACGATATTCTGTGATATCGCCTGTACAGCAGTGTGTGTATTCGTATTTTCCCCTTTTGTTTCTGTGATTGTTGTTACTTCCGGCTGTTCAGAGGCTGCCTGACTGGTAAAACCAGTTGCCATTACTGCGCATGCTGAATACAGCACGAACATCGATTTCAGTCTCTTCGCTTTTAACATAATATAAATACCCTCCTGATTTTGTTGCAATGATTTACATTTCTTTTAATAAAGTATATTCATTTTTTTCAACTTTATTACAAATATTACAAATTTGTTACAAGCAACGATTGGTATCATATCATGTATGTCTCGTTTTGTCAACTTTTTTATTTACTTTTTTTAAAGTCCGCAGATTATGCTACTCTTTTTTCTTATTTTTAGCGTTCATTTTTCTCCGTTATTTCTCTGCTCCTTAAGCTTCTCTTTCACAATAGCTTACTACTGTTACAATTAAAAATACCGGGATACAGATTACTTCCGCAATCATGATAATATACGGTGTCCAGTAATATCCACTGCCGATTTTCACAAAATTTCTTGCAAGTAATTCTTGCTCCAGACTGTTCATGAATGCCAGTCCACTGGTCTTTACAGGTAGGCAACAAAAAAGCAGCATACTGCAAAATAATCATGCTGTATGCCACTTTTTATTTATGTTTTTACAAACATTACAAATATTAATTTTTCAAATTCTGTTGCATAAAATTCATTTACGCAAAATCCGATTGTCCAAACTCTATTTGATCTTAGCAATGTCGATCAGTGTCAGTTTCTGGATATCTGTATTCTCAAGACTGGTGATCAGAGCTTTTGCTGTATCGATCGCTGTCAGTACATTGACACCTGTCTCGATCGCATTTCTACGGATCACGAATCCGTCTCTTGAGTGATCAGCTCCCTGCGGAGGTGTGTCGATAACCAGGTCGATCTTATGTCCGAGAATCAGATCCATAAGGTTCGGAGATTCCTGCTCAATCTTATTGACTGTCATTGCTTTCACGCCTGCATCTGTCAGGACCTTGGCAGTTCCTTCTGTAGCAAAGATCTTGTAACCGATCTTCTCGAATCTGCGTCCGATCTCTACTGCTTCTTCCTTATCTTCATCACGAACTGTCATAATCATGTTCTTGTGTTTTGGAAGTTTGACTCCGGCACCGATGAATGCTTTATAAAGAGCCTCATCAAATGTCTTGGCAATTCCCAGACACTCTCCGGTAGACTTCATCTCAGGTCCAAGGCTGATATCAGCACCGCGGATCTTCTCAAATGAGAATACCGGCATCTTGATTGCAAAATAATCTGCTTCCGGCTGTAATCCAGGTGTATAACCAAGTTCTTTGATCTTGTGTCCGATGATCACTTTTGTTGCAAGTGGTACAATCGGAATACCTGTTACCTTACTGATGTATGGAACAGTACGGCTGGAACGAGGGTTAACTTCGATTACATATACATCTTCTCCACATACGATGAACTGGATGTTAATCAGTCCGATTACATGTAAGGATTTTGCAAGTCTTCTTGTATATTCGGCAATCGTCTCTTTTGTCTTCTGAGAGATGCTCTGTGCAGGATATACAGAGATACTGTCTCCGGAATGGATTCCGGCACGCTCGATATGCTCCATGATACCTGGAATCAGGATATCTTCACCGTCGCATACGGCATCTACCTCAATCTCTTTACCCTGTAAATATTTATCAACCAGGATTGGATGATCCTGTGCGATACGGTTGATGATTCCGATGAACTCATCAATATCGTGATCATTGATCGCAATCTGCATTCCCTGTCCGCCAAGTACGTAAGAAGGTCTTACCAGTACCGGATAACCCAGTCTGTTTGCAACTTTCTTCGCTTCTTCTGCTGTAAATACAGTTCCACCTGTCGGTCTTGGGATCTCGCACTGCTCAAGAATCTCATCAAACAGCTCACGGTCTTCGGCTGCATCTACATTTTCAGCAGATGTTCCAAGGATTGGAACGCCCATCTTCATAAGAGATTCTGTCAGCTTGATCGCTGTCTGTCCACCGAACTGTACAACTGCTCCGTCCGGTTTTTCCAGATCTACGATACTTTCTACATCTTCCGGTGTCAGAGGCTCGAAATACAGCTTGTCAGCGATATCGAAGTCTGTACTTACTGTCTCAGGGTTGTTATTTACAATAATCGTCTCATATCCTTCTTTGGCAAATGCCCATGTACAATGTACAGAACAGAAGTCGAACTCGATACCCTGTCCGATACGGATCGGTCCGGAACCAAGTACCAGTACTTTCTTCTTGCCGGAAGTTTCAACTACTTCATTCTCACTTCCGAATACAGAGTAGTAATATGGTGTCTCTGCTGCGAACTCAGCCGCACAGGTATCAACCATCTTATAAGAAGCTGTGATGCCATTATCATGACGAAGGTCATGGATCTCACGCTCTGTCTTTCCTGTCAGTTCTGCGATCACATTATCCGGGAACTCTAAGCGTTTTGCTTCTTTTAATGTCTCTGCTGTTAATTCTTCTGTCTTTAATTTCTGTTCCATCTCTACGAGAATTGCGATCTTGTCAATGAACCAGTTGTCAATCTTTGTAATTCTGTGAATGTCTTCGTAGCTGATGCCCTGACGGATTGCTTCTGCGATCTTCCAGATACGACGGTCATCTACAACTTTCAGTTCTTCTAACAGTTCTTCTCCTTTTAAATAAGAGAAGTCATAAGACATAAGGCTGTCTACATGCTGTTCCAGAGAACGGATGGCTTTCATAAGTGCTCCCTCGAAGTTATCACAGATACTCATAACTTCTCCGGTCGCTTTCATCTGTGTTGTCAGTGTACGTTTTGCGCTGATGAACTTATCAAATGGAAGTCTCGGGATCTTTACAACACAGTAGTCAAGCATAGGCTCGAAACTTGCGTATGTCTTCTTTGTTACTGCGTTCTTGATCTCGTCCAGTGTATATCCAAGAGCGATCTTTGCTGCAACCTTGGCAATCGGATATCCTGTTGCCTTAGATGCAAGTGCAGAAGAACGGCTTACACGAGGGTTAACCTCGATTACACAGTACTCAAATGAATCTGGATTCAGCGCATACTGTACGTTACATCCACCAGTGATATTTAACTCACTGATGATATTAAGAGCAGATGTACGGAGCATCTGGTACTCTTTATCGCTCAGTGTCTGAGAAGGTGCTACTACGATACTGTCTCCGGTATGTACACCTACAGGGTCCAGGTTTTCCATATTACATACGGTAATGCAGTTACCATTGCTGTCACGCATTACTTCGTACTCGATCTCTTTCCATCCTGCGATGCAACGTTCTACCAGAACTTCCCCAACACGTGAAAGACGAAGTCCGTTTTCCAGGATCTCTACGAGTTCTGTTCTGTTATCCGCAATTCCGCCGCCGCTTCCACCAAGTGTGTAAGCCGGACGAAGTACAACCGGATATCCGATACTTTCAGCAAATTCGATACCAGCCTGTACATCCTTTACGACTTTAGAAGCTGCACAAGGCTCGCCGATTTTTTCCATTGTCATCTTGAATTCCAGACGGTCTTCGGCCTTTTTGATCGTCTCAGAAGTAGTACCGATCAGACGTACGTTGTTTCTTTCAAGGAATCCATTCTCATCCAGCTCCATAGCCAGGTTCAGTGCTGCCTGTCCACCCAGTGTAGGAAGGACACTGTCTGGTTTTTCCTTTAAGATCAGCTGTTCTACCACCTCAACTGTCAGAGGCTCGATGTATACGCGGTCTGCGATATCTTTATCTGTCATGATCGTAGCCGGGTTAGAGTTCAAAAGGACTACTTCCAGACCTTCTTCTTTTAATGAACGGCAGGCCTGTGTACCTGCATAGTCAAACTCCGCTGCCTGTCCAATGATAATAGGACCAGAGCCAATTACTAACACTTTCTTAATATCTTTAATTCTAGGCATTATTTTGCTCCTTTCATCATATCCATAAATCTATCAAACAGGTATCCGGAATCCTGTGGTCCAGGACAAGCCTCCGGGTGGAACTGAACTGTGAAAATATTCTTTCCTTCGTATGCAAGTCCTTCGTTGGTTCCGTCATTTACATTGATAAATGCTTCTTTTGCGATAGCCGGATCAATGGTTGTACCATCAACTGCATAACCATGGTTCTGTGAAGAAATGTATACTCTGTTGTTTGTTAGATCCTTCACCGGATGGTTACCGCCGCGGTGTCCATATTTCAACTTATAAGTCTTTGCACCATTTGCAAGTGCCATAAGCTGATGTCCGAGACAAATTGCAAAAATAGGAATATCAGTATTGTATAACTTCTTGATCTCTTCGATAATAGATACGCATGTTTCCGGATCTCCAGGTCCGTTAGACAACATAATGCCGTCCGGATTAGCAGCAATAATCTCTTCTGCTTTTGTTCCTGCCGGATAAACTGTAACTTCACAGCCGCGTTCATTTAAAGACTTGGCAATGTTCTTCTTTGCACCGAAGTCCATAAGAGCAACCTTCGGTCCATTGCCTTCTAAGACATATTTTTCATCACATGTTACTTTTGATACCACATCACCAACTGTATATGCTTTCAGTTTTGGGAGAATCTCATCTAAGTTGTAATTCTCGTTCGTGGTGATCATTCCGTTCATGGTTCCCTTTTCACGAAGAATCTTCGTAAGGGCACGTGTATCAATTCCTGCAATTCCTGGAATATCCTGTTCTTTCAGGAAATCCTGAAGTGTTCCTTCACAACGGAAGTTGCTTGGCATTCTGGAAAGTTCTCTTACGATATATCCATCCGGCCATGCCTTCCTTGACTCCATATCCGGTGTGATGCCATAATTTCCAATCAATGGATAGGTCATTACTACGGCCTGTCCCGCATAAGAAGGGTCGGTTAATACCTCCAGATAACCTGTCATTGAAGTATTAAACACTATCTCGCTAATCATGTCTTTTGTCGAACCGATACTGGTTCCGGTAAAGACAGTCCCGTCTTCTAATATAAGAAATGCTTTCATATATTCACCTTTTCCCTTCTGTGTTTCTTTTTCTTTTTTCATGAATCCATACTGCTGTACTTCAGGTACATTTTCTATATTTGGGCAAAAAAAATTCGTTGTTACAAAGAATTTTTCTTAAAAATACAGAATAAAAGGCAGTTTGTGCAAGCACAAAACCGCCTCGTTTTTCATACATCGGTACCAGACAATTTATGTCTTCACAAATTGTAAAAATTATACTACATAATCCAAGGATTTTCAACGGATATTTTTGTTTTTTTATGAATACTGCCAAAATATTACAATCTTGTGTAATCTCGGGTCATCGATGTACTGGTACTTCACCTGCGATAATCCATAGTAATCCGCCAGATTCTGCGCTGCTTTTGCAAGTTCTTTCTGGAAAATGTCATCGTGCGCCTGACTGTAGACGGATGTATCTGCGAATTTAAAAATTGTAGCACTTTTCTTCGCCCAGATAGCCTGGTTCATGGCTTCCAGTACCTTCTTGGCATCATACTTTGTGTAATACATTCCGTTTACCACGTAATAATTGCAATCCATCTTGCTGCACTCTGGCATCTGTGTATCCTTATCCAGAATATGTGTCTGAAATAACTGCGTATCATCACAACACAGATAATCATAGCTGATATTTGCCTTATTACCAGAAGCCTCTGCATCTTGACCTGAATTTTGCTCTGCATCCCGGGATGTATCTTCTCCTTCTTCCTGTTGGAACACCGGATCTCCCCAGGTTGTGTCGACATAATAATAATCGCCGTTACATTTCACCAGATTCCACGCATGGCTTCCGCCTTCCGTCGTCTTTCCCGTCACATAAGTACAGAACACGCCAAGCCGTTCCAACAAATACTGCGTTGCTTTCGAATATCCAGCACATACAGATTTCTGATTGACAAATACGCTGTAGATGTTCTGATTATCCGGCGCGCTCTCATCATACTCTACTTCATCTACGATTTTTTCATATACATAGAGAATTTTGTGATAGTCATCTGCATCGGCATCCAGATCTGCCAGCCACTTCTCTGCCGCCTGCATAATCGCGGTCTGCATCTTCTGGCTTTCTTCTGCTGTGTAAAAATATTTCGGTTTCAGGACGGTATAACTTTCTGTTCCTTTATGAGTCGTAGCCGTTGCTGTCCCGTCACACCAGAAGATGTCCGGCTGATCCTTCATCAGCTTCTGAAAAATCTGATTTGTCTCATCTACATCCGCGTTATGTACATAAATTTCCTCCGTGTGGTTTCTGACACCTTCCAGAATTTCCTGATAGACCTGCCTTTGTTCAGTCGGCAACTGCTGATAATAATATTTCTCCGTGTTCTCTTCTTCCGTTATGGATACTTTCTGATAAGGAATATCTTGTTTTTTATTTGAACCAAATTGTTCAAGTTCCAGGTATCCGCCCCTTTCTGCTGCTGCGGTTCCAAGAAAGAGAATACATGTCAGAATCAGGATGATTAATTTCTTTTTTCTTCTTTTTCTATATATCCGTAAACACCTTCTTTTCATGCTCTGTTCTACGCTCCTGTTTCTGTTATTTTTAAGATGTTCCATACTTTGTGTAACAATCTGTCTCTTTTATTTCCTGTATCTTCACATTTTTCTTATTTTTGCATACTCTGTCAGTAACAGAGTCTTAAAAGAGGTCCTATTTTATGAACGGAACGACTCCAACCACTCAGGATACTCCTGATAAAGGCCGTCTGCAGATCAATCTTGTCTCCGACATCACTGCATATCCGATTCAGGGAGCCCGGATTTCCATCTCCTACACCGGTATCCCGGAAACTCCTTTAGAGCAGCTTACTACCGACAGTTCCGGACAGACCGATATGATCGATCTTGCAGCACCACCGCTGGAATACAGCCTGGACCCGGAAAATGAGATCCAGCCGTATTCAGAATACACCTTACAAATATCTGCTGCCGGATATGAATCCGTCAGCATTGCCGGAACAGAGATTCTGCCCCACGTAACAGCCCTGCAGAATGTCAGCATGAAACCCGTCGATAACCAGGAAGAAAATGAAGCTATGTTCGTCATACCCGCTCATACATTATATGCCACATACCCACCCAAGATTCCAGAGGATGAGATCAAGCCAACCATCGAATCCGGTGAGATTGTCTTAAGTCGTGTCGTCGTTCCTGAATATATTGTTGTCCACGATGGAAGCCCGCGGGATTCTACCGCAAGAAATTATTACGTAAAGTATAAAGACTATATCAAAAATGTGGCTTCCAGCGAAATCTATGCTACCTGGCCTGAAGATACGATCCGGGCAAATGTTCTGGCGATCATGTCCTTCACACTGAACCGTGTGTATACAGAATGGTACCGGAACAAAGGATATGATTTCACGATTACCTCATCCACCGCTTTTGACCATAAATGGATTCCCGAACGGAATATCTATGATACGATCTCTGTGATCGTTGATGAATTGTTTGCCGATTATCTTTCCAGACCGAATGTCAAGCAGCCGATACTGA
>ENA-OPAO01001165-OPAO01001165.1-human-gut-metagenome-genome-assembly--contig:-NODE-1165-length-19079-cov-4.178616_pt1 | contig 19079 bp, 15 predicted proteins | sample MGYA00241054_ERZ501424 | MGnify/ENA primary metagenome ERZ501424 (study PRJEB25962, sample SAMEA2042623) | human gut metagenome | biome: human gut; feature: human-associated habitat; material: faeces...
CCGGCAGAAGCACACGAACCTGCTCGAGTCGCGCCGCCGCGTGATCAAGAGCGCCGGCGGCGGAAAAAACTTTGACATTCAAGAGCCAGTGGATATGCGCCGTGTGCTCGTGGACAAGAAGCACCCGACCGACCTGCCGCCCGAGTCCGTCATCAACGGCATCCTGCGCAAGATGGGCAAATTCAGCCCGGCGGATGAACTCAACTGCGGCCTGTGCGGCTATCGCACCTGCCGCGACAAGGCCATCGCCGTCTATGAGGGCCGCGCCGAGATCAGCATGTGCATGCCGTACATGAAAGAGCGCGCCGAGACCTATTCCGAGAAGATCATCAACGTCTCACCGGAAGGCATCGTCACCGTCGGCAAGAAGCTGAAGGTCAAGCAGATCAACAAGGCTGCCTGCAAGATCTTCGGCATCAAGGATCCGGCGGACATCATCGGATATCCGGTGTCGCGCATCATGGATGAGTACGACTTCGTGAAGATGATCAGTCAGGACGAGACACAGGTCACGGACGAGGTCTTTCTCGCTGACTACAACGTCTATCTCGAGCGCATCTTCATCTGCGACCCGGAGCGGACACTCTTTACCTGCATCATGCGTGACGTGACCAAGGCGCGCCAGCGCCGCAACAAGATCCAGAAGACGAAGATCCATGCGGCCGATCTGGCGGACGATATCATTGCAAACCAGCTGCGCATCGTCCACGAGATCGCAAGTCTGCTCGGTGAAACGGCAGCGGAGACCAAGGTGGCTGTGCATGATCTGAAGGAAGCCATCATGCTTGATGAGGACGGCGATGATGATGCGTAAACGAACGAATCGCTGCAGGAACACGGTCTGGGACATCAGCGTCATCAGCCGCAACAAAAATGGGGAGACGCTCTGCGGCGATCAGTGTGCGCTCGAATGGGACGACAATGACGCGACGGTCATCCTTTCCGACGGTCTCGGCAGCGGCGTCAAGGCCAACATCCTCTCCACGCTGACAACGACCATGCTTACGACCATGCTCAAGGGCAACGTGCCGATCGACGAGTGCGTTACGACCGTGGCGGAAACGCTGCCCATGTGCAAGGAGCGCAAGCTCGCCTATGCGACCTTTACGATCCTGCAGACGGCCGGCACCCGCGCGCGCCTGATCCAGTATGACAACCCGAACGCTGTGTTCGTGCACAACGGCGCGATCGGGAAATACAACTACTCCGTCAATTTTATTCAGGAAAAGGAGCTGCACGAGAGCTACCTGCATTTTGACGTGGGCGATATGCTTGTACTCTTCAGCGACGGCGTGTCGGAGGCCGGGCGCGGCGTGACGACGGACGCCGGTTGGGCGCGGCAGGACATTGAGGATTTTATCCTGCGCAATTATTCACCCACCGTCTCCTCACAGCGTATGGCGGCCAGTATCCTCTCGACCGTCAAGACGCTGGACATGGATGCCATGCATGATGATACGACTGTTGTTGTCGCGCGCCTGCGTGAGCGTTGTCCGGTCAACGTCATGATCGGCCCGCCCGAGAGCAAGGATGATGATCTGAGCACCATGCGCCTGTTTTTCGGCAAGGATGGCAAGCATGTTGTCTGCGGCGGCACCACGGCCAACGCCGTCGCGTCATATCTGGGCGTAAAGGTGCATACGCTGCCCGGCAGCGGCACAGAGGAGGTGCCGCCGATGAGCGAGATCCACGGTGTGGATCTGACGACCGAGGGCGTCGTTACGGTCAATGTGACGATGGAACGCATCAAGGACTACCTCGCGGATGGCATGTACACGCTCGAGCTCGCCCGCATGAAGGACGGCGCGTCCAAGCTCGCGCTCGTACTGCTCGAGGAGGCGACGGAGGTCAATGTCCTCTTCGGCAACGCGAGCAACCTCGCCCAGCAGGATACGGAGTTCAGCTTTGAGCGCAAGCTGCAATTGGTGCAGGAGCTGCGCGATATGCTGACTCTGGCCGGAAAAACAGTCAAAATGAGCATCTGCTGACAGATGCCGATATTCACGGAGTGACCCTAACGAATGAAAATCCGAACTTTTTTTGCAGTATTGCTGTGTAAGCTTGCACGCGGGCTGCTGCGGCTGCTGCGCCGCGGCGGCACGGCGTTTCCCGGCCGCGTGGCGCTCAAGGTGTACCCGCAGGTGCTCGGCGTGCTCTCGCGGGGGGTGCGCGTCATCCTCGTCACCGGCACGAACGGCAAGACGACCAGCTCCCGCATGATCGAGCAGGCATTTGCCGATGCGGGCCTCAACTACTTTGCCAACCGCTCGGGCGCGAACCTCATCTCCGGCATCACGGCGGAGTTTGCCATGCACAGCACCCTGACCGGGCGGCCGAAGTGCCAGTTTGCCGTGATCGAGTGCGACGAGGCGGCGTCCAAAACCGTGCTCAAATACCTCAAGCCGGAGGTCATCGTGGCCACGAACGTGTTCCGCGACCAGCTCGACCGCTACGGTGAGATCACGCACACGCTCAATAACATCATCGAGGGCATCCGCCACACGCCGGAGAGCACGCTGTGCATCAATGCCGACTGCTCACTCATCGCGTCCATCCCGGCGCAGGTGCCAAACCCGGTCGTGCGCTTTGGCGTGAATGTGCCGCTCGGCGGTGACGACCTGACGGAGATCTCCGACGCGCCGCACTGCATCCACTGCAAGACGGAATATGTCTATGACTACCGCACGTACGGCCATCTCGGCGCGTTCCGCTGCCCGAAGTGCGGCTATCACCGCGAAGCCCCGCAGGTCGCCGTCACGGCGGTTCAGAACCTCGGCGTGGACACGAGCGATGTCACCATGGCCATCGGCGGACAGGAGTACGCCGTGCACATCAACCTGCCGGCAGCTTATAACATCTACAATGCCGTCGGGTCGGCGGCTGCGCTGCACGCATTCGGCTTCACGCCGGAAGCGATCGTGCACGCGCTCGGCGCGTTCGGCTGCGGCTTTGGTCGTATGGAGAAATTCGACCTGCGCGGCACGCCCGGGCGCATGATGCTCGTGAAAAACCCCGCGGGCTGCAACCAGACCATGCGCTATCTCGCCGGGCTGAACGAGGACGCGACGTTTGTCGTCTGCCTCAACGACCGGGACGCCGACGGTACGGACATCTCGTGGATCTGGGACGCGGACTTTGAGCGGCTCGCCGCCATGGGTGAGCATCTTCGCCACGTGTTCGTGTCCGGCACGCGCGCCGACGAGCTGCGCCTGCGCCTGAAATATGCGGGCGTGGACGAGACGAAAATTCAGGTGTATTATGACTATGACCCGCTGATTGACGCCATGTGCGCGTCGGAATACCCGGTGTTCATCATGCCGACGTATACGTCCATGCTGGATCTGCGCGGCCGGCTGCAAAAGCGGCTCGGCGGAAAGGAGTTCTGGGAATGAGCGAAAAGACCCTGCGCATCTGCCACCTGTACCCGGATCTTCTGAACCTCTATGGCGACCGGGGCAACATTCTCTGCATGCGCCGCCGTCTGGAGTGGCGCGGCATCGACGCCGAGGTGACGGAGGTCACGGTCGGCGAGCAGGCGGATTTTACGCAGTTTGACCTGTTTTTCATCGGTGGCGGTCAGGATTTCGAGCAGGAGGTGCTCCTGTCTGACCTGAAAGCCGGAAAGGGCAGCGAAATCAAGGCTGCCATCGCCGACGGCAAAACGTTTCTGACCATCTGCGGCGGCTACCAGATGCTCGGCAGCTACTACCGCACGTGGGACGGCAAGCAGTGCGACTTTATCGGCGCGATCGACTATTACACCGTCGGCTCGAAGGAGCGTATGATCGGCAACTTCCTCTTTGAGTGCCTGCCGGAGTCCGGCGGCAGCACGGTCGTTGGCTTTGAAAACCACAGCGGCAAGACCTATCTTGGCAGCGGCGTGTCGCCACTCGGCAAGGTGCTCGTCGGCGGCGGCAACAACGGGGAGGACGGCTATGAGGGCGTACGCTATCAAAATGTCTTCGGCACATACAGCCACGGCCCGGTGCTTCCGAAAAACCCCGCGTTTTGTGACCATTTGCTCACGATAGCGCTGCAGCAGCGCTATCCGAATCTGGAACTCCAGCCGCTGGACGATGCGGCCGAGCTCGCCGCGCACAATACCATGCGCGACCGGCTGCTGAAAAAATAACTGCATGGAAAATGGGCGCATCCGTCTGGATGCGCCCACCGTGCGTCTCATATTAAAAATCCGGCGGGATCGGAATGTCCGCGCGCGGGACCTTGTCCCAGGAAAAGTCTGCTGCCAGCTCGATTGCCGTCACCGGCGCGTCCGTTGGCCGCAGACCCGCGAGCTTGGCGAGCTTTCCGGTCAACTGCTCGGGTGTGTATTTCTGCCGCAGAGCCTCCATGTTCAGGTCGCCCTCGCGCTTGGAGAGCTTGCGTCCGTCCGGCGCGACGAGCAGCGGCGCGTGTGCGTATTCCGGGGCCTTGCCGCCGAGCGTTCTCATCAGCCAGATCTGCCGCGGTGTGGAGTCAAGCAGGTCGCGTGCGCGCACAACGCGCGTGATGCCCATGTCGAGATCGTCCACGCTTACGGCGAGCTGGTAGGCGAATACGCCGTCCGAGCGCCGGATGAGAAAATCGTCGCGCCCGTGCCGCAGTTCGGCTGCCTGCAGACCGTAGTGCGCGTCAACGAAGGCAATGTCCGCGTCCGTGACCGCAAGCTTTTTCGCCGCGCGGCGACCCATGCGCAGGCGCTTTTGCACCTCCTGCTCTGACAGCGTCCGACAGGGGCAGCCGGCCTCGCGCGGCTCGCCGGGGTGCGGTGCGCTCGCGGCCAGACGCTCTGCGCGGCTGCAATAGCAGTCATACACCATGCCGCGCTCGGTCAATGCATCCAGCGCGGCGGTGTAGCGCTGTGCGCGCGTGCCTTGACGGCAGTCCTGCGAGCCGGGGCGCCAGCCCTCGTCCCAGTCGAGTCCAAGCCAGAGGAGGTCGTCGGCCATCAGGTCAGCATAGTGCTCCCAGCTGCGCTCCGGGTCGAGATCCTCAAGGCGGAACACCATCGTCCCGCCGCGTGCGCGCACGTCCAGCCATGCAAGCAGAAATGTCAGCATATTGCCCAGGTGCAGCCGCCCGCTCGGGCTGGGTGCGAAGCGGCCGCGGATCGTGTTATCCGGCATCGGTCATCCCTCCGGTTTCATACTGAGCGTATTATAGCATAACCGCGCCGGTTGGCAACGCTTTTGCGCCAAATCCCTTGAAACTATGCGGGAAATCGGATATAATAAAGTGTTATTATCAGCGGAGGAATGTCTCATGGCGAAATCATCCATCGAAAAAACAAATGTCATGCGTCTGCTCGACCAGAAGAAGGTGCCCTACACGCCGCACACATATCCGCACGGCGACGATGCGGTGGACGGCGTGACCGTCGCACAGATGACGGGCATGGACCCGGCGAAGGTGTTCAAGACGCTGGTTGCCCGCGGCGCGAGCAAGACGCCGTACGTGTTCGTCATTCCGGTCGCGTGCGAGCTCGACCTCAAGAAAGCGGCGAAGGCCGTGGGGGAGAAGTCCATTGCCATGCTGCACGTGTCCGAGCTCACGCCCCTGACGGGCTATGTGCGCGGCGGCTGCTCGCCGGTCGGCATGAAAAAGCAGCTGCGCACGGTCTTTGCTTCTCAGGCGCTCGCGCAGGAGACCATCCTTGTCAGTGCCGGCAAGATCGGCTATCAGGTCGAGGTCGCGCCGCAGGCGCTCATCGCGCTCGTGCGTGCGGGCACGGCGGAGCTGACCATAGAATCCTAAGCAACCACGGAGGCACCCATGCGGGATCATATTGTAATCAAAGGCGCGCGGGAGAACAATCTCAAGAACATTGATGTGGAAATTCCGCGCGATGCACTGGTCGTCATGACCGGCCTGTCCGGCTCGGGCAAGTCGAGCCTTGCGTTCGACACCATCTTTGCCGAGGGACAGCGGCGCTATATGGAGAGCCTCTCGTCGTATGCGCGCCAGTTTCTCGGCCAGATGGACAAGCCGGACGTCGATTCCATAGAGGGCATGAGCCCGGCCATTTCCATCGACCAGAAGACCACCAGCAAAAATCCGCGCTCGACCGTCGGCACGGTCACGGAGATCTACGACTATCTGCGTCTGCTCTGGGCGCGTGTCGGCGTGCCGCACTGCCCGAAGTGCGGCAAGGAGATCCGCCGCCAGACGGTCGACCAGATCGTCGATCAGATCGCGGCGCTGCCGCAGGCGACGCGCGTGCAGATCTTGGCGCCGGTCGTTCGCGCCAGAAAGGGCGAACACCAGAAGGTGTTCGACGATGCCCGCCGCGGCGGGTATGTCCGCGTGCGCGTGGACGGCAGCATCTACGACCTTACGGAGACGATCACGCTCGATAAAAACCGCAAGCACAATATCGAGATCGTGGTCGACCGCGTTGTCATCCGCCCCGACCAGAACCGCCGCCTGACCGACGCCGTGGAGATCGCGTCCGCGCTCTCCGGTGGTCTCGTGCTGGCAGACATCCCGGAGGAAAAGCGCGAGATCCTCTTCTCGCAGAACTACGCCTGCGACGACTGCGGCATCTCGATCGAGGAGCTCACGCCGCGGATGTTCTCGTTCAACAGCCCCTACGGCGCCTGCCCGACCTGCGGCGGCCTTGGCACGCGGCTGCGCATCGACCCGGCGCTCATCATTCCGGACCCGTCGAAGTCCATCCTCGACGGCGGCATCACCGCGAGCGGCTGGAACGGCGTCAAAGATGAGAGCATCAGCCGGATGTATTACGACGCACTGGCGGAAAAATATCACTTTGACCTTGCAACGCCCATCGGCGACCTGCCGGAGCACGTGCGCGAGATCCTGCTCTATGGCACGGGGGATGAAGAGCTCACCCTGCATTATGATACCAACCGCGGTGTCGGCGTGCTGCGCCGCCCGTTTGAGGGCATCGTCTGCAACCTTGAGCGCCGCTATCAGGAGACGCAGAGCGATGCCATGCGTGCATCGCTCGAGGACTGCATGGCAGAGACGGCCTGCCCGGACTGCCACGGCGCGCGGCTGCGGCCGGAGGTGCTGGCCGTCACGGTCGGCGGGCTGAATATCTCGGAGTTCACTGCACTGCCGATCACGGAGGAGCTGGCGTTTCTCAATCGGCTCACGCTCAGCGAGAAGGATGCGCAGATCGCCGAGAGCATTTTGCGCGAGGTGCGCTCGCGCCTGCATTTTCTGCAGAGCGTCGGATTGCAGTACCTGACGCTCGCGCGCTCGGCGTCCACGCTGTCCGGCGGCGAGAGCCAGCGCATCCGGCTCGCAACGCAGATCGGCTCGTCGCTCATGGGCGTGCTGTATATTCTGGATGAGCCGTCCATCGGCCTGCACCAGCGCGACAATGAAAAGCTGCTGGCCACGCTGCGCGAGCTGCGTGATCTCGGCAACACGCTCATCGTCGTCGAGCACGACGAGGACACCATGCGTGCGGCAGATTATCTCATCGACATCGGCCCGGGTGCGGGTGTGCACGGCGGGGAAGTGGTCTGTGCCGGTACGCCGGAGGAGGTCGCGCGCTGCGAGCGCTCCATCACCGGGCAGTATCTGTCCGGCAAAAAGAAGATCCCCGTGCCCGCGCAGCGCCGCACCGGAAACGGTCACGCGCTCGTGATCCGCGGTGCGACCGAGCACAACCTCAAGCACGTGGACGTGCAGATCCCGCTCGGCGTCATGACGTGCGTGACCGGCGTGTCCGGCAGCGGCAAGTCCTCGCTCGTCAACGAGGTGCTGTATAAAACGCTTGCGGGCAAGCTTAACCATGCGAAGTTCCGTCCCGGGAAATGCGACGGCATTGACGGTGTGGAGTATCTGGACAAGATCATCAATATCGACCAGAGTCCCATCGGCCGCACGCCGCGCTCCAATCCGGCGACGTATACCGGCCTGTTTGACGATATCCGCAGCCTTTTCGCCTCCACGCAGGACGCGAAGCTGCGCGGCTACAGTGCCGGGCGCTTCTCGTTCAACATTCGCGGCGGCCGCTGCGAGGCCTGCTCCGGCGACGGCCTGCTGAAGATCGAGATGAACTTCCTGCCGGATGTTTACGTCCCGTGCGAGGTCTGCAAGGGCAAGCGCTACAACCGCGAGACGCTCGAGGTGCACTATAAGGGCAAGAATATTGCCGAGGTGCTGGACATGACCGTCGAAGAGGCGCTCGCATTTTTTCAGAACCAGCCAAAGATCCGCGACCGGCTGCAAACGCTCATGGATGTCGGCCTCGGCTATGTCAGGCTCGGTCAGCCGTCTACAACGCTCTCCGGCGGCGAGGCGCAGCGCATCAAGCTCGCGACGGAGCTCTCCAAGCGCAGTACCGGCCGGACGATCTACGTGCTCGATGAGCCGACGACCGGTCTGCACGTGGCGGACGTCGCGCGCCTGATCGATATTCTCAATCGTCTGACCGACGCGGGCAACACGGTGCTCGTCATTGAGCACAACCTGCACGTCATCAAGGTGGCCGATCATATCATCGATCTCGGTCCGGAGGGCGGCGACGCGGGCGGCAGCATCGTCTTTACCGGCACACCGGAAGATTGCGCGCGCTGCGCCGAGAGCTACACCGGCCAGTTTTTGAAAAAAGAACTCGAAAGTTAACGGCCAAGCCCCTTTTCTCATACGCTGAAAGGAGAGGGGGGCGGTGAACATGGTCATTCAGATCACCTTATGCGTTCTGCTGATCCTGGGCTTTGCCTGGCTGCTGTGGATGCTCAGCGGCGCGCTGCTCACGCCGGTGCGCTCCGGCAGGGACACGCGCATTACGCTCGTCGTGCAGGCGCGCGGGGACGCGCCGGAGCTGGAAAATCTTCTGCGCGGCGCGTTGTGGCTGCGCGAGAGCGGCACGGCCGCGGCGGACATTCTGCTCGTGGACTGCGGCTTGACGGAGGAGGCGGCCGCGCTGGCCGAGCGGCTGGCGCGGCAGTGCGAAGATCTGAAACTGTGCAATACAGAGGAAATTTGCCAATGGATGCAAACACCAATCCAATAGAATTATGCGGCACCGTCGCGGCGGTCATCTATCAGAACGAGGAAAACGGCTACACCGTCCTCAAGCTGGATGTGGACGACGGCAGCCAGACCATGGTCGTCGGCTGCATTCCGTACGCCGTGCCGGGCGAGTCCATGATCGTTACCGGCAGCTGGATGACGCACCCGGCACACGGCCAGCAGTTCAAGGCCGAGTTTGCCGAGCGCACCATGCCGGAGACGGCGGACGCGATCTATGCCTACCTCGCCGGACGCGCCGTGCGCGGCATCGGCCCGGCGACGGCGTCACTGATGGTGTCGCGCTTCGGTGCCGACACGCTCAACGTGCTCGAATACGAGCCGGAAAAGCTCTGCACGATCAAAGGCATCAGTCTCTCCAAGGCCAAGGCCATGTCGGCAAATTTCCGCCGTCAGGCCGGTATGCGCCGCCTGATCGAGTTTCTGGCCTCGGCGAACATCCGCCCGGTCATTGCCCTGCGGATGTACCAGTATTACGGGGATGATGCGCTCCAGCTCGTGCAGGACAACCCTTACATACTCGTTTCGGACGCCATCGGCGCAACATTTCAGGAGGCGGACGCGCTGGCGCTCGGCCTCGGGTTTGACGACCAGAGCGCAGAGCGTGTCGCCGCGGCGACGCTGTATGAGCTCGCCTATAACGCCGTGCGCGGCCATTGCTTCATCTCGTACCGCAACCTGCTGGCGGCGACGTCGCAGCTCAGCGGCGTGCCGGACGAGCTGGTCGCCGAGAGCGTGGACACGCTCGTGCAGAGCGGCGAACTGGTGCGCGAGCGCGTCGCCGGGTGCGACGGATGCTATCTCGCGCGTCTGCACGAGGCGGAGGCCTACACGGCCGAGCGCCTGCTTGCCATGACGCAGACGGAGTACCGCCGCATGCCGGACACAGAGCAGATCGCTGCGCGCATTGAAGCGCAGCTTGGTCTGACCTTTGCCGACCAGCAAAAGGAGACGCTGCGCCTCGCCTGCCAGCATCAGGTCATCGCCATCACCGGCGGCCCCGGCACAGGCAAGACGACCTCCATCCGCGCGATCCTCGCGCTGTTTGATGTGCTCAAGCTCGACACGCAGCTCGCCGCCCCGACGGGCCGCGCCGCCAAGCGCATGAGCGAGCTGACCGGCCGGAGCGCGCAGACGATCCACCGCCTGCTCGAGGCCGGCATGAGCGACGACCATCAGGACATCACTTTCCGGCGCGACGAGGACGACCCGCTCGAGTGCGACGCCGTCATCCTCGACGAGTGCTCCATGGTGGACATTTCGCTCATGTGCGCGCTGCTGCGCGCCATGCGCCCTGAGTGCCGGCTCATCCTCGTGGGCGACGCTGACCAGCTTCCGTCCGTCGGCCCGGGCAACGTCTTTTCGGATATCATCCGCAGCGGCGTCGTGCCGACCGTGCGCCTGACGGAGATCTTCCGTCAGGCCGCCGGCAGCAGCATCGTCTCCTACGCGCACGCGATCAACCGCGGCGAGCACCCGAACCTTGCGCAAAACAGCGGGGACTTTTTCTTCCTCCGGCGCACGGATCCGCAGAAAGCGGCCGACACGGTCGTCGAGCTGTGCCGGACGCGGCTGCCGAACAATATGAAGATCCCGCCGTCCGACATTCAGGTGCTCACGCCGACGCGCAAGTATGACACCGGCATGGCGGCACTGAATGTGCGCCTGCAGGCGGCGCTCAACCCGCCGTCGCCCGAGAAGAAGGAGCGGCGCTTCGGCGAGACCGTCTTTCGCGAGGGCGACCGCGTCATGCAGATCCGCAACGACTATGACATCGTGCTCAAAAACCCGGACGGTACGACTGCCGGAACGGGCGTCTATAACGGCGACGTCGGTCAGATCACGGCCATCGACCCGCAGACGGAGACGCTCGCCGTGTGCTACGACGGAAAGACCGCGACCTACGGCTTTGAGATGCTCAACGAGCTCGAGCACGCCTGGGTCATGACGGTGCACAAATCGCAGGGCAGCGAGTACCGCGCCGTTGTGCTCTGTATCGGCAGGGCCGGGCCCATGTTGCTCACGCGCAGCGTACTCTACACGGCCATCACGCGCGCCAAGTCCCTGCTCATCATCGTCGGCGACGAGGGCGCAGCCTATCACATGATCGACAACCAGACGCAGACCCGCCGCTACAGCGGTCTGCGCGCCCGGCTCTGCGGGGAGTGCGGTGCGATATGAAGGTGGTCACATTCCTGCTCGACCTGCTCTATCCGCCGCGGTGCGCATTCTGCCATGATTTTCTCGAGACGAGCGGCGACGGCCTCTGCGCGCACTGCAGGACCAGTCTGCCGTTTGCGCAAAACGGCGGACGGCAGCGCTTTTCGTTCGTCCGCGCGTGCGTCTCGCCGCTCACTTATGAGGGCGCTGTGCGCGCGTCGCTCCTGCGCTACAAATTCGGCGGCGCGACCGGGTACGCCAAGGTCTACGGCCGCCTCGTTGTCGGCACGGTGCGCGCGGAGCTGGCGGGGGAGTACGACCTCGTCACGTGGGTGCCGCTGAGCCGTAGGAGACTGCGCGAGCGCGGGTACGATCAGGCGCGTCTGCTGGCGAAAGCGACGGCGAAGGAGCTCGGCCTTCCGCTCACGCCGACGCTGCATAAGCAGCGCAACACGCAGCCGCAGTCCGGAACGGGCGACGCTGCCAAACGCCGCGCGAACATCACCGGCGCCTACCGCATGAAGCGGAGCGCGGACGTGGCGGGAAAGCGCGTCCTGCTCATCGACGACATCGTCACGACCGGCGCCACGCTCTCGGAGTGCGCGCGTGTGCTCGGCAAGGCGGGCGCGGAGCAGGTGGTGTGCGCCACGGTCGCGCGCTCCGCTGACTAAAACAGCCGCGAGACGGCTACGATTGACTATAACATCCGCTGTGCGGATGATACGGGAGTTTTGCTTTATGATGATTTTTGAACGTGACATTGCCATCGACCTCGGCACGACCAACATCCGCGTGTTCGTGCGCGGCAAGGGCATCATGCTGCGTGAGCCGTCCATCGTGGCGGTCGACAAGTACACCGGCCGCATGCTCAAGGTCGGTCAGGACGCGCAGAAGATGCTCGGCCGCACACCGGCGAACATCGTGGCCATCCATCCGATCAGCGCGGGCGTCATTTCGGACTATGACATGACGGCGCTCATGCTCAAGGAGCTGCTCTCGCGCGTGACGTCGTTCAGCCTCTTCAAGCCGCGCGTACTCGTCACCGTGCCGAGCAGCGTGACCGGTGTGGAGGAGCGCAACGTCATCGACGCCGTCATTGAGGCCGGCGCGCGCAAGGTGTATCTGGTCGAGTCCGCCGTGGCGACGGCGGCCGGTGCGGGCGCGGATATCTCCAAGCCGGACGGCCATCTGGTCATCGACATCGGCGGCGGTACGACGGAGGTTGCGGTCGTCTCGCTCGGCGGCGTGGTCGAGAGCGAGTCCATCAAGACCGCCGGCGACGCCTTTGACGAGGCGATCGTGCGCTACGTGCGCCGCAAGCACAACATTCTCATCGGCAAGCGCACGGCCGAGGAGCTCAAGATCGGCATCGCGTGCCTCGTCCCGCGCGCCGAGGTCGGCATTCAGGAGGTCAAGGGCCGCTGCCTGACGACCGGTCTGCCGAAATCCGTGAAGATCAGCTCCGTCGAGCTCGTCGAGGCCATCGCCGAGCCCGCGCGCGACATTCTCGAGACCATCCACATGGTGCTTGAGCGTACGCCGCCGGAGCTCGTGGCCGATGTGGCGCAAAACGGCATCATCATGGCCGGCGGCGGCAGCCTGATCTACGGTTTCGACCAGCTCGTGGAAAAGGACACCGGCATCCGCACGACCGTCGTGGACGACGCGCTCTCGTGCGCGGCGTTCGGCAGCGGCAAGATGCTCATGAATCTCAACGACATGCAAGACGGTATGGTCAATCTCGCGCGCAAGCGCCAGATGAAGGCATAAACACAAAGGCCGGACATCCCCGGCCTTTTTCTGCCATGTATTATCACACTTTGAACGAGGAGCTGCGCCGCCGCTTCGGCTGCAAGGTCTATAAGCTCGCGCTCGACGGCGGCTTTACCTGTCCGAACCGGGACGGGACTATCGGTGCGCGCGGCTGTATTTTCTGCGCCGGGGACGGTTCCGGTGCCTTCGCCGCTGACCGCGCACTGGACATCCCGCAGCAGATCGAGGCGGCCAAGGTGCGCGTGGCCGGTAAAAACGGCGGCGGTAAATACATTGCCTATTTTCAGAACTTCACGAACACTTATGGCAGTCTCGCGCGCATGGAGCAACTGTTCACGCAGGCGCTTGCGCCGGAGGACGTTGTGGCGCTGTCGGTCGCCACGCGGCCGGACTGCCTGCCGGATGCTGTGATCGCGCTGCTGCAGCGGCTGAACACGGAAAAGCCCGTCTGGGTCGAGCTCGGCCTGCAGACTATCCATCCGCAGAGCGCGGCCTATATCCGCCGCGGCTACGATCTGCCGGTGTTTGACGGTGCGGTCCGCCGTCTCCGCGCGGCCGGTCTGGAGGTCATTGTGCACCAGATTCTCGGCCTGCCGGGGGAGACGGATGCGCAGATGGTGCAGACCGCGCGCTATATCGGTCAGAGCGGGGCGCAGGGCATCAAGCTGCACCTGCTGCATGTGCTGCGCGGCACGGATCTGGCGGCGGATTATGCTGCCGGAAAGTTCGAGGTGCTCACGCCGGAGCACTATATCGACCTGCTCGAGCAGTGTCTGTGCGTCCTCCCGCCGGAGGTAGTTATCCACCGCCTGACCGGCGACGGCGCCAAGCGTGACCTCATCGCGCCGCTCTGGAGCGCGGACAAAAAGCGCGTGCTCAATGCGATCCACGCAGCTTTCGCGCGCGACGATCTGGTGCAGGGGTCGGAACTGTAACGTTATTTCAGGTACTGACTATGAGAAGAGAAACAGATTTTATTCATGGAATATGCGAATTCTGCAGGCGAATGGATTCGGCATATCCAGGCACTCCAAAAGATGATATTGAAGTTAAACTCGTGGAGCATATTTCGTGCCGGGAGTTCCTTGCCTTGAGGGGTTTTGCGCGAGATTTGTGTACTGGCATTTCGAGATTTTTGGCATATTCACGCGAAAACGAAACTGTCTCCATCGCCATGCGTATCAAAGACCACGGACTCTATTTGTGCAATTATTACGACCGGCAAAAGTCATACGGAACCATTGCCACGGCTGATAGAGAAAAAACTTTCTCAAACGTGAAATGGCTTTTCAGAAGGAAGCTGTGCGCATCACATTCGACCGGTATCACAGGCTTGTTCCGGACATTCTCGCAGCTTTTGCATTATCAAGTGCTGACGGATGCTGCCGGGAATGAACTGCTTTGTTTATGCGATGACCATAGAAAGACCATTCCGCTTTCCGTAGAGGACAAAACGGCATATGAGGCTGGAAACAACCACGAGCATTTGTTGGACGATATTTCGGACGAAGCGTTTTCTGAACTTGTTGCAGACGCACCTGTTCTTTGCAGGCTCATCTATTGCAATATCAAGATGCAGTATCCGCAGAGAAAGCTTGCAGTTTATGTTGCAGTAAGCCGCCATGATTCCCTCACGGTTCGTTTCCATCAGGTGTGGACGGGAGAACCTCCGTACTATGATCCGGAAGATTTTTCATCCGGGGATGAACGCGTTTTTTCTGTCATCGACTAAGCGCTTTATAAAAATACTGCGGGCGGTGCATCAGCACCGCCCGCAGCTTATATAACTTGCCGTGATGAACTGTGGTAATGTATCGACCGAGGAAATCAAATCTTACTGTTGAGCCAGTCGAGGATATCGGCATAGACCTCGTCCTTGTTGAGCTCATTGAGCATCTCGTGGCGGCCGTCCTTATAGAGCTTGAGCTTTACGTCCTTGCAGCCGACCTTCAGGAAGCGGTTATAGACCTTCTTGACGCCCTCGCCGTAGTTACCGACCGGGTCGCCGTCGCCGGCCATAAAATAGACCGGTGTGGCCTTGTTCATCTTGTTGAGGTTTTCCGTCTTCCAGATATACTGCAGGCCGCCCATCATATCATGGAACATGCCGGCGGTCGCCATCGCGCCGCAGAGCGGGTCGGCGATGTACTGATCCACGATCGCTTCGTCGCGGGTGAGCCAGTCGAGCTTTGTGCGCACGTGGTCATATTTCTTGTTATAACTGCCAAAGGCAAGCTTGTCGAGCGTGGGGCTGTGATACATGGGGCCGTTGTCGATCATCTCGAGCTTTGCCATGAGCTTGCCGGCGGCGACGACGGCGGCCGGGTTCTGGCCGGTGCCGCTGATGATGACGCCCTTGAGCCCCTCCGGATGGTCAATAATATAGGTGCGGGTCAGGAAGCTGCCCATGCTGTGGCCGAACAGGAAGTAGGGGACGTCGGGATACTTGGCGGCGGTCAGCTTATGGAGCTGATCCATGTCGCTCACGACATCGTTCCAGCCGTCCTTTTCCGCGAAGAAGCACAGCTCCTGCTCGTTTTCGGCGGTCTTGCCGTGGCCGAGGTGGTCGTTTGCGACGACGACAAAGCCGTGATTGGCCAGAAACTCCATGAATGGGGCGTAACGATAGATATGCTCGGCGACGCCGTGCGCGATCTGCAAAACGGCGCGGACTTCGCCGTCGGGGGTGCATTCTCTTGCAAATACCTTGTGTTTCCCGTCAGTGGATAAAAACCTGAAATCATGAAAAGATGGCATAGCAATACTCCTCCAGTTGTGATATACTAAATGCTACCTGAATTGTATTCCAATTGACGGATTCCGTCAAGTCTATGGAGGTTAATGTTAATTATGAACGGCTACATCATTGCACTTGACCAGGGTACAACCAGTTCCCGCTCCATTATCTTCGACAGTAAGGGCAACATTGTGTCTCTGGCGCAGTATCCTTTTACGCAGATCTACCCGAAGCCGGGCTGGGTAGAGCATGATCCGATGGTCATCCTTGAGAGCCAGATGCTTGCCATGAGCGAGGCGTTTGAAAAGAGCGGCCTGTCGCCGACGGACATCGCCGGCATCGGCATCACGAACCAGCGCGAGACGACGATCGTCTGGGACAAGAATACGGGCAAGCCCATCTATAACGCGATCGTCTGGCAGTGCCGCCGCACGGCGCCCATCTGCGATCAGCTCACGGCCGACGGTCTTGGCCCGTATGTGAAGGAGAAGACCGGTCTGCTCATCGACGCCTATTTTTCCGGCACGAAGATCAAGTGGATCCTCGATAACGTTCCGGGTGCGCGCGAGCGCGCCGAGCGCGGCGAGCTGCTGTTCGGCAATGTGGACTCGTGGCTCATCTGGAATCTGACCGGCGGCCGCGCCCATGTGTCGGATTACTCCAACTGCTCGCGCACGATGCTGTTTGACATTGATAATCTCTGCTGGGACGAGGAGCTCTGCGCGCGTCTCGGCGTTCCGATGAGCATGCTGCCGACGCCGGTGCCGTCGTCCATGGTGTACGGACAGGTGACGGCAGGTCTGCCGGGGCTGGAGACGCTCGAGGGCATTCCGGTCTGCGGCAGCGCCGGCGATCAGGCGGCCGCCCTGCTTGGGCAGGCGTGCATCGTGCCGGGCCAGGCGAAAAATACATACGGCACCGGCTGCTTCACGCTCATGAACACCGGCAGCAAATCCGTGCGCAGCGTCAGCGGTCTGGTCACGAGCGTTGCGTGGTCGGTCAACGGTAAGACGACCTATGCGCTCGAGGGCAGCGTGTTCAATGCCGGCAGCTCCATCCAGTGGCTGCGCGACGAGCTCGGCCTGATCGGCACGGCGCATGAGTGCGATATCCTGGCCGAGAGCGTGCCGGACAACGGCGGCGTGTATCTTGTGTCCGCGTTCACCGGTCTCGGCGCGCCGCGCTGGGATATGTACGCCCGCGGCGCGATCGTCGGCCTCACGCGCGGCAGCAACAAGGCACACATCGCCCGCGCCACGCTTGAGGGCATCGCGTATCAGGTCAAGGACCTGCTCGATGCCATGCAGGTCGATGCCGAGAGCCCGATCTCCGTCCTGCGTGTGGACGGCGGCGCGTCCGTCAGTTCGTTTTTGATGCAGTTTCAGGCGGATATGCTGCGCGTGCCGATCGACCGGCCGAAGCTGGTCGAGACGACGGCGTTCGGCGCGGCGTTCCTCGCCGGTATTGCCAGCGGCGTCTGGGAGAGCGTGGACGATATTGCGCTCCTGCGCCAGTCTGACCGTATTTTCAAGCCCGAAATGGATGCCGAGCAGGCAAAGCAGTATCACGATAATTGGCTGCGCGCCGTCGGCAGAGCGGAAAAGTGGAGCCAGGAATGAACCTGAACCTGTTTTTTACCCCAACGGATATTCTATTGCCGGCGCATGCGGATATGCGGCGCTGGAGCGTCATTGCCTGTGACCAGTTCACGGCGGATGCCGGCTATTGGCAGGCAGTGCAGGACACCGTCTGCGACGCGCCGTCAACGCTGCGGCTGATGCTGCCGGAGTTTTACCTCGGCAAGTGCGATGAGGCTGCGGCGACGCGCGAGATCCAGCAGACCATGCGCCGTTACCTCGATGACGGCGTGTTCCGCACCGTGCCGCACAGCCTTGTGCTCGTGCAGCGCACGCTGCCGGGCGGCGCCGTGCGCTGCGGCGTTGTCGGCGCGCTCGATCTGGAGGCGTATGATTACGCGCCGGACTCCGTCACGCCGATCCGCGCGACGGAGGGCACGGTCGCCTCGCGCCTTCCGGCGCGTGTGCGCATCCGTGCGGCGGCGGCGCTGGAGATGCCGCACATCATGGTGTTTTACAGCGATCCGGAGGATACGATCCGCCGGGAAGCGCAGGCGGCGGCCGGCGAAACGCTGTATGATTTTGACCTCATGTCCGGCGGCGGTCACGTTCGTGGTCTGCGCATTGCGGGCGCGAAGGCGGATGCGCTTGCCGCGCGCCTGTGCGCGACCGGCGTCGGCACGGACGGCGCGCACCCCATGCGCTTTGCCATCGCGGACGGCAACCACAGTCTGGCGGCAGCCCGTCTGTGCTGGCTGGAGAAGAAGCAAACGCTCACGCCCGAGCAGGCGGCGGCCGATCCCGCGCGCTACGCGCTCGTTGAGCTTGTGAACCTGCACAGCCCGGCCGTGACGTTTGAACCTATCCACCGCGTGCTCTTCGGTACCGATGCGTCCAAATGGATGCAGGCGGCGGAGACGGCGCTGGCATCCACTGACGGCAGCGGCTATGCGATCTCCCTGATCGCCGGGCGTGCGCGCAGCGACATTCTCGCCAAGGGCGCGTCGCTCGGTGAAGCGATCGCCGCGATGGATGTGTTCTGCACGGCCTATCTCGCGGAAAACGGCGGCTCGGTCGATTATATCCACGGCGACGATGAGGCGATCGCCCTTGCGGCCGGTGATGGCTGCTGCGGAATCCTCATGCCGCGCATGGATAAGGCGGAGCTCTTTACGTCGGTGCTGCGCTCCGGCCCGTTCCCGAAAAAGAGCTTTTCCATCGGCCTCGGCGCGGACAAGCGCTATTACCTCGAGTGCCGCAAACTGTAATTCGTAACTATCTTACCTGAGAGGCAGCCAATCGGCTGTCTCTTTTTTTGTTCTGCCGCGCGCGGCGCGTGCATAGGATGTGGCAGAACAAAAGAGGAGGGACCACCATGATCTTCACAAATCAGGCGCTGGCGCTGTTCCCGCCGGCGCTGGGACAGGCCATTGCGCACACGCAGCGCGACCGGCAGGAACTCGTGGAAGAGATCTGCTGCCGCATCGGCCAGGTGCCCGTGCTGCTGACGCAGACGCATGTATATCCGGCGGAATGCCGCGCCATTCTGGCGGGTGATCTGGACTATCTGCTCGAGCGCGCGACGGGAGCGTCCGTTTACGCGGCTGGAGAACAGATCCGGCAGGGGTACTTACAGACGGCCGGCGGCTGCCGCGTCGGGCTTTGCGGCTGCGCTTACGGACAGGCTGCCGGGCAGATCGACGGCATCCGGCAGCTGAGCTCCGTGTCTGTGCGCATCCCGCACGCGGTGCCCGGCTGTGCCGATGCGCTTTTGCCGCAGCTGCTCCGCGATGGGTTTTGCAGTACGCTCATCCTCTCGTCGC
>ENA-OPAO01001168-OPAO01001168.1-human-gut-metagenome-genome-assembly--contig:-NODE-1168-length-19041-cov-2.578321_pt1 | contig 19041 bp, 19 predicted proteins | sample MGYA00241054_ERZ501424 | MGnify/ENA primary metagenome ERZ501424 (study PRJEB25962, sample SAMEA2042623) | human gut metagenome | biome: human gut; feature: human-associated habitat; material: faeces...
CCAATCCAAGATATGTAGCTGCCGACCTTCTTTCACAGGCAGAACATGACGAGCTTGCTTCTGCCATCCTGATCACGACAAGTAAGGAACTTGCAGCAAAAGTCAGCGAAGAAGTTGACGGTTTTGTCAAAGTCCTTTCCCGTAAAGAGATCATCCAGAAGTCCCTCGATAACTTTGGTTATATTTTAATTGCAGAAGACATGGATGAAGCCATTGAAGCAGCCAACGCCATTGCTTCTGAACATATGGAGATTGTAACTGCCAACCCATTTGAAGTAATGATGAAAGTAAGAAATGCCGGAGCAATCTTTATCGGTGAAAACAGCTCTGAACCACTCGGCGATTATTTTGCCGGACCAAACCATGTTCTTCCGACAAATGGAACAGCAAAATTCTTCTCCGCACTTTCTGTCGATGATTTTGTAAAAAAATCCAGTATCGTGTACTATTCGAGAGAAGCTCTGCGTAAAATTCATAAAGACATTGAACAGTTTGCAACTTCAGAACAGCTGACTGCACATGCCAACTCTATTGCTGTCCGTTTTGAAGACGAAGAACAGTAGGAGGAAACAGATATGGCAAGAGAAGCATCTGTAGAACGTAATACAAAAGAAACAGAGATCAAACTCAAACTGACTCTGGATGGAACTGGTTATTCTGATATTGAAACCGGCGTCGGTTTCTTTAACCATATGCTTGACGGTTTTACAAGACATGGCCTTTTTGATCTCTGCGTTCGTGTCCATGGCGATCTGGAGGTAGATGACCATCATACAATTGAAGATACCGGTATTGTCCTTGGTACTGCGATCAAAGAAGCAATTGGAGACAAGAAAGGAATCCGCCGCTACGGAAGCTGTATCCTCCCAATGGATGAAGTTCTTGTACTCTGTGCAATCGACCTTTCCGGCCGGCCATATTTTTCATGGGATGCAGAGTTTACTTCCGAAAAGATCGGAGATATGTCCACTGAAATGGTAAAAGAGTTTTTCTATGCTATTTCTTATTCCTGTGGCATGAACCTGCATATCAAAGTACTTACCAGTGGCAACAGCCATCATGTTGCCGAAGCAATGTTCAAAAGCTTTTCCAAAGCATTGGATCAGGCTGTTTCCTATGATCCACGCATTACAGATGTACTCTCTACCAAGGGAAGTCTTGCATAAGGAGGAATACACATGGCAGATAAACTACTGATTCCATGCCTGTATCTGCAATCAGGAAAGGCAGTTACCGGATTTGGTCAACGAAATCTCTTTGGAGAAGGAAATATAGAAGATCTTGTGCGTTTTTACCGAGATAACGGAGCAGATGAACTGCTGGTTTTTGACTTTTCGTCTGGAGATAAAGAGCATGATCAGGCTATTGCAAATATCAAACAGATTTGTGCGATTGCTGAAATTCCTGTTATGGCAGCTGGAAATATCAATCGCATGGAAGATGTCAAAAAGCTTCTTTATGCCGGATGTGCCAAAGTTGTTCTGAATTTTTCCAAAGAAAGTAATATTTTACTTCTTGAGGAAGTATCCAAACGTTTCGGTAAAGAAAAAATGGTCATCAGTATTTCTTCTATGGAAGAATTTGCAGATAACCAAAAACTGATTGAAAAGTATGCAGATGAAATTCTTGCATTGGATACGATTCAGGACGAAATCGCAACGAGTTCTGATATGAAGGTTATTCTTCATACAGAAGAGAGTAAAACAGATGCCCTGAAAGATCTTCTCAAAAAAGAATCTGTACATGCTTTAAGCGGTGCTTATATCAGTTCTCTTGAGGTGAAACTTATTAATTTCAAAGAAGACTGCAAAGCTTCCGGAATTCCGGTCATTACTTTCGAAAGTGCTATCAGCTGGTCTGATTTCAAACTCAACAATGACGGATTGATTCCGGTGGTAGTTCAGGATTACAAAAACGACCAGGTACTTATGGTAGCATATATGAATGAAGAGGCCTTCCAAAATACTCTGAAAACTGGTAAAATGACTTACTGGAGCCGCAGTCGTCAGGAACTCTGGCTCAAGGGTCTTACTTCCGGTCACTTTCAGTATGTAAAATCACTTGCGCTGGACTGCGACAATGATACAATCCTCGCTAAAGTCGATCAGATCGGAGCAGCTTGCCACACTGGCAGCCGCAGCTGCTTCTTTAAACCTCTGGTTCAGAAGGATTATAATGACACAAACCCGCTTCATGTTTTCCAGGATGTATACGACGTGATCGCAGATCGCAAAATTCATCCTAAAGAAGGCTCTTATACAAATTATCTTTTTGATAAGGGTATTGATAAGATTCTCAAAAAAGTCGGTGAAGAGTGTTCAGAGATCATCATTGCGGCCAAAAATCCTGACAAAGAAGAAATTAAATATGAAATTTCGGATTTTCTGTATCATGCCATGGTTCTGATGGTAGAAAAGGGAGTTACCTGGGAAGAGATTACCAGTGAACTTGCCAGAAGGTAACCCATGTCTGCAGAATATCCCACAGGAGAATTATCTTGGAAACAAAGACAGATAGACTTTTTATAATCATACCGGCATATAACGAACGAGAAAATATCCGACAAGTACTTGATGACTGGTATCCTGTCATTCAGGCGCATTCCGGAAACGGTGAATCCCGCCTGGTTGTGATTGATGACGGAAGCAAGGATGATACATACATAATCATGCAGGAATATGCAAAAGAACACCCTTTGTTCAGCCCTATCACGAAAACAAACAGTGGACATGGTGCAACTGTTTTATATGGATATCATTATGCACTTGATCATGGTGCAGATTTTGTTTTTCAGACTGATTCAGATGGTCAGACACTTCCCTCTGAATTTGAACAGTTTTGGGATCAGAGGGAAGCATGGGATATGGTCATTGGGTGGCGAAACAACCGTCAGGATGGCGGCAGTCGTATCTTTGTTACTCGTATTCTACGCCTTGTGATTCGTATCTGTTTCGGTGTTTCCGTCAAAGATGCCAACACGCCATTCCGTCTGATGAAGGCAGATACTCTACGCAGATATATTGACCTGATCCCTAATGATTTTAATCTGTCCAATGTGGTCTTGTCAGTAATCTATGCAAAAAAGGGATGCCGCGTCAAATATCTGCCAATCACTTTCCGTCCAAGACAGGGCGGTATCAACTCGATTAATATGAAAAAGATCTTCAAGATCGGTCGCCAGGCACTGAAAGATTTCCGGCAAATCAATCGTGTACTGAACCGAAAATAGCAAATTTAAACTAATCTTCAAAAAGGATTGTAATGTTACTTTTACAATCCTTTTTAGTTTTGCCTCGAGATATTGTCTGAAACCTTGTTTAATAACGAAGAATTTTGTGATATACTTCTATATAGATTACAGCTATTGCACGTCTGTATAAAACAAGGAGGCTCCTATGAAAAAGAAAATACTTGCATTAACATTATCTGTTGCAATGCTCACTACTGGAGCATTGACATCTGTACCTGCTGCAGAGTTTGAAGATACTTCTATTTGTGCTGACGAAGTTTCTTCTGATGTTAACGAAGACTTTGATTCCCTTGACATAAGAGAGGATACAGAAGTTGAATTTGACAATACTGATAGTAATTTTAGCAGTGAAGAGAATATAGATTATTCCTATGAAGGTATTGATTCTTCAGACTCAGAATTTATATCTGATGAGACAGAAGTCTTTACTGAAGATGTTGGAATTGATGATGATATAAATCCAGAGAATTCTTCTGTTTCGGAAACTCCTTCGCGAGAGCCATTAAAACATGCTGTCACTGAAAGTATTGTAACCGGTCTTGAAAAACCTTTAAAATTCTATCCAGGCAAGTTTTATGATTTTACTGTAACAGGTGCTGGAATGGATAATACTGATCCAATAGAAAATGATGAGAGATGGGAACCATTATATTGGAGTACAAAAAATAATCCTTCAACTATTCAAGTTAACACTCGATGGAGAATCGGCTCATCAAAAGGCATTATGGAATCCAATACATATTCTATGTATATTTTCTTTAAAAAACAGTTTTTTGATTGTAAACATGGATGGGAATACACAGAGGATATTCAATCTTTACGGATTACTTTTGAGTCTGATTCTATTACAACATCAGAATTAGACAGTTGGATTAATTCTGATAAGGATGAATATGGTAATCCTATTCCTACCGAACCACCTACAGTAACGCCAACACCACCTACAGTAACGCCAACACCACCTACATTACAAATGAGGGTAAACACTCATTCCATCACACTACGCACAGGACAGTCAACTTCATCTGTCAAGGTTACAAACGCTACCCCTTATTTTCGTGTAGTTGCGTGGTATTCTGATAATACTTCTATTGCAAAAGTTAACCCTTATGGAAAGATTACTGCCGGCAAAAAGCCAGGCAAAACTTATATTACAATAGTAATGTCAACTGGCGAAGCTGCTAAAATAAAAGTAACTGTACAAAAAGGAAAAATAAAAACAAAATCCATTTCTGGTCTTAAAAAGAAAGTATCTGTAAATAAAGGGAAAACTTTAAAATTAACTCCTGTGTTATCACCACAGACATCACAGGAAAAGATCAGCTATAGTTCTTCTAATAAAAAAGTTGCTACAGTGTCTTCCAAGGGTATAATAAAAGGAATAAAAGCCGGAACTACAAAGATCACAGTAAAATCCGGAACAAAAAAATTTGTTGTAACTGTAACTGTGCCTAAAACAACCACAAAGAAAATCACTGGTATTAAATCCGCGATTAAACTAAAAAAGGGCAAAACTTATAAACTGAAACCTAAAAAAGTACCAGCAAACAGCGATTATAAAATATCTTACAACAGTTCTAATAAAAAAGTTGCCACAGTTAGTTCCAAAGGCGTTATCACCGCCAGAAAAAAAGGTTCTACAACAATAACAATTAAATCTGGTAAAATCAGCGTTAAGTGCAAAGTCACAGTAAAATAAAAAGCGAAATCACTATAAAATATTTGACAAGAAGTTGAAAGGAGATTTGAATTATGACTTACAAAGAAAAAAAGCGTTCTATGTTTCTTGGTCTGCCATGGACCTTTACTACTTATACCGTAACTGATGAGTTCATATCAATCGATTCTGGTTTGCTCAACAAAGTGGAGAATGACTGTTACATGTACAAAGTAATTGATGTCCGTCTGGAAACCACTCTGATGGAACGAATCCTTGGTATCGGTACCATTCACTGCTTCACTGGAGATGTAACGGATCCTGATCTTAAATTACAGCACATAAAAAATGCCAAAGAAATTAAAGATTTTATCCTGAAACAATCCGAACAGGAAAGACTAAAAAGAAAGACCTTAAATATGCAGCATCTGGATGGTAATCCGGAAGTCAGCAGAATGGCCGCAACGGACAGCTGCAGATCATAAATAAACGGATAATCTAATGTATTGATAATATAGAATACCTGTGGTAGCATAAGTAATATATCCTGATAAGCAGGAGGTAGGCTTGTGAATGAACAATTACTGAAAATGAATGGCTTATCGGTGGAAATTCTGAATGCGTTGTCATTTGAATCACACCTGGGAATTTCATTGAAGAAGAATTTGCATTATTTTGATAAGGATTTATTAATTGCCGAACTGATGACAATGACAGATTAGTTGGATGAACAGGAAGTTCTTTCAGATATCGCGTTAGATTATAGAGTCAAGAGTTTAGATGCCATACTTTTGAAGTATGATCGTTATTATCCCAATCATCAAACGCGAAAAGTGTTTAATGATATTTTAGGATTCCGGGCTTTTTGCGATAGCTATGACCAAGCATTAAAAGAAGAAGCTTCGGGCTTCCGAATTGCTGATATGTCAAATGGAAAGTCATTGGATGACGGATATAGGGGTGTTCATGTGTACTATCAAAAGAGCGGAAAACATTATCCGATAGAAATCCAGTTCAATACACTGTTTGATAGACAACTGAATAACTGGCTTCACGATTACTTGTATAAAAAAAACTATCCAATAGATATAGGAAAAATAATGCGTAAGAAATATGAACATGGATTGATTCGGAATGAGCATGAATTTAAGGAGGTGCTGAATAATGTGTTATCTAGTAGCGAAAGATCGTGATGCACATGGTTGTTTTGCTTTAAAAATGACTCATGGAAAGCATCTGGTGGAATTGAAAAGAGAATTGAATAAAGCAGTTGGATATAAAGGTATACAACTTGTAACAATCAGTAGACCAACAGCGTATGGCGAATACGCACCGTATCACTTTGTGGATACAGAGCAAGAGTTTCAGACTCTTGTAAAAGGACTTCGACCATAAATCAGAGATTATCTAATATACCCTTGCTGGAGTAATCTAGCTGGGGTATTTTTATATCAATTTTCCTGATATTTTCATTTTTTTTGAAATCACTAGCAGAAGTGTTAGTGATTATCTGAAATATGTCCGTATAATAATAATTACAGATAGTATTTGCAGAAAAATCTGACAACATTTTATTCCAAAGATGAAAGGAGAATCAGGTATGAGTAAAAAAATGAAAATCTTTACAGCGGGTGCGTTAGGAATTATGATGGCAGGTCTTGTTTGTACAAATGTTTACGCATTAGACAACAAAGATGTAGTTGGTACATGGTACGCAAACAGTCTTTCCATGGACGGCATGAATGAATTTCATCCAAATGCGATCATGATGGAAATGTCAATGGAAATCAGTGAAGACGGCAAAGGTAAAGTAACAACATCTTCCGAATCAGAAGAAGCAGACGTTGATGATTTTGAATGGAAGATAGACGGAGATAACCTTATCATAACATCAGATGATGAAGTTATGGAAGGCACCTATGAAGATGGAAAAATCGCTATCAGCATGGATGGAATGACCGTAACTCTTGGACAGGAAAAAGAAGAATATAAACCTTATGAACCTGGAAAAGCACTCACAGACACCAAACTTGAAGATTTTGATGGTGAATGGAGCAGTTCCATAATGTCTGCGTTTGGAATGCAGGTTCCAACCGGAACACTCTTTGATATGCAGTTTAATCTTACAATCGATGGCGGTAAAGCAACACTTGTAACAATTGAAAGCGGTACTGAAACCACCACTGAACTTGAAGGCGATCTGGACACAAATGCCCTCGTATTAAAATCAACAGAAGAAAAAACTGAAGAAGACGCCGAAGACTATTCATTATTCGACACAGATACCATGAGATTATATCTTCTTGATGATGGCAAATTATGTTTCACATCTGCTGACAGTCTGGATGATGCAGAAGAAGCAGAAGAAGAAGCTGCCACAGAAGACAGTGAAGATTCCATGGATTGGACTGTAAAAGTATTCTTTGACAAATTGGAGAAAAAATAACATAAATTCTCTTACTCTTTGAAGGAGGTTTAAATAATGGGATTATTTGATAAAAAGAACTGTGATATCTGCGGTGAAAAAATTGGACTTTTAGGAAACCGCAAACTGGACGATGGAAATCTGTGTAAGAACTGTGCCAGCAAGCTTTCTCCTTGGTTTGAAGAAAGACGCCACAGCACCGTAGAAGATATCAAAAGACAGCTGGAATACAGAGAAAAAAACAAAAATGCTGTTCGCAGTTTCAGTATCACTCGTGAATTTTCTGCAGACAGATATCATGTGTTTATCGACGATAACAAAGGATTGTTCGCCGTAGCATTTAATATGAGCGAGCAGGATAATCCGGATATTGTACCTCTGTCTGCAATAACCTCCTGTCGTTTAGACATCGATGAGCAGCGAGAAGAAGAGGAATACACGGATCAGGATGGCGAATCCAGATCTTATGTACCACCAAGATACAACTATTCTTATGATTACAAAATAAAGCTTGGCGTGAATACATCTTGGTTTGATGATATGGATTTTAAACTTAATACTTTCTCAGTCAGAGATCATGAACGCGCTAAGATGATGAATTATGAACAGCTTGCAAGCCAGATCATAACTGCACTTACCGGCGCACCGGCACCCGCACCGGTTTATAGCAATGGCATGATGAACCAGGGTTACCCGCAGCAGGGCAACATGATGAATCAGGGCTACCCACAGCAGGGCGGCATGATGAATCAGGGCTACCCGCAGCAGGGCGGCATGATGAACCAGAATACACCTCAGCAGGCTTCTGGTGATACATGGGTATGTGCATGCGGTGCTACAAACACAGGTGCTTTCTGTGAATACTGTGGATCACCAAAACCGTGATACTGAATTAAAAGGAGGAATACGGAATATGTCTGATGTAATAGAATATAAGTGTCCATCCTGTAATGCCTCGATGGTATTTGATTCTAAATCTCAGCACATGAAATGTCCGTACTGCGATACGGAAATGACGGTCGAAGAGTTTCAGCGCACGCAGAAATCCGAAGATACACAGACGACCGGAAAATCAATTTCAAACGACAACTGGTACTCAATGAGCACCGGTCAGTGGCAGAATGATGAACTGAACGGCATGCGCGTCTACAGCTGCCAGTCCTGTGGAAGTGAGATCGTAGCTGAGGAAACAACAGGAGCAACGACCTGTCCGTTCTGCAATAATAAAATAACTATGAAAGGTCAGTTTTCAGGTGATCTGAAACCAGATTATATCATCCCATTTAAACTGGATAAAAAAGCTGCCAAAGAAAACTATTATAAGCATCTGAAAGGTAAAAAATATCTTCCCAAGGTATTCAAGAAAGAAAACCATGTGGACGAAATCAAAGGCGTATATATCCCATTTTGGCTGTTTGATGTAGATGCAGATGCTCAGATTACATATGAGGCAGAAAAAGTCCACTCTCATACATCTGGTGATACGGAATATACAACACGTGAAATCTATAGTGTCTATCGTGAAGGAAGCATAAGCTTCGATCATGTTCCCGCAGATGGTTCCAGAAAAATGGATGATACACTGATGGAAGCCATTGAACCATATAATTTCCAGGAAGCAGTACCGTTTCAGCAGGCTTATCTGGCAGGTTACCTGGCTGACCGTTATGATGTCAACGTAGATGAACGTATAGACAGAGCCCGTGACAGAATTCGTGTATGTACTGAGAGAGCTTTTCGTAAAACCGTCAGAGGTTATAACGGTGGTGCCTCAGTTAAAGACAGTAATGTACAGATTCATAATGCCAGTTACTGGTATGCCATGTATCCGGTATGGCTTTTAAACACCACCTGGCACGGTCAGAAATTCACATTTGCTATGAACGGTCAGACCGGAAAAATGGTTGGAGATCTTCCGATTGACAAATCAAAATTCTGGAAATCCGTTGGAATTCGCACCTTCCTGATCTGGGGAGTGCTGTACGGTCTGAAATGTTTATTTTTAATGTAGCAGGAAGGAACAGATAATATGAAGATAAAAAAGAAAATATGGGGCTGCCTGCTTTCTCTTCTCTGTATATTTATGCTGGTACTTCCGGTAATGGCTTCTGAAAGCCCGGAAACAGATTCTGAGGTTTCTGCAGTGACTTCCGAAGAGTCTGCAGTACCTACTGAGAATCCTGCAATTCCGGAAGAACGTCAGAAACCGCTTCTTGTGGATGATGCCGGTCTTTTGACCGAAGAAGAGAGCAGTGCATTATTAAATAAACTTGAGGACATCAGCCAGAAATATGAAAATGAGGTCGGCATCGTTACCGTCAACTCTCTGGAAGGTAAAACAGCCGAGGCATATGCTGATGACTACTATGATTACAATGGCTACGGATATGGAGAAAACGATGACGGTCTGCTTCTTCTGATCAGCATGGGCGAAAGAGAATGGGCAATCTCTACTTATGGATATAGTCATACTGTAGCTTTTACAGACGCTGGTCTTGAATTCATCAGCGGTGAATTCCAGAGCAAACTTTCCAGCGGAAACTATGCAGATGCATTCAATTGTTTTGCTGATCAGTGTGATGATTTTCTGAGACAGGCAGCAACCGGAAAACCATATGATGTTGACAATATGCCTTCAAAAGGGAAGGTTCATCCATTCTGGCTCGTTACCGATTTAGTTGTCGCTTTTCTGATTTCCTTTAGACTCGTTAAATCTAAATCAAGGAATCTTAAATCTGTAAAAAAACAAGAATCAGCAGAAGCTTATGAACGTAAAGGTTCCATGTCGCTTCGAAGATCTACTGACAGTTTTGTCAACAGGATCGTCACTCAAAGAACTATCAGAAATGAAAAAGACAGCTCTTCCAGTTCCTCTGGCGGAAGCTCATCACATACAAGTTCTTCCGGCCGTTCCCACGGCGGAGCCAGTGGCAAATTCTGAGATAACAACAATTCCGAAATGACAAATAGAAAAACTTTGTCATTGCTCAATATTCAGGCATTATAGTATAATGTAGTTAACAGGTTACCGCTCAATATCCGACCGGTAACCTGCATACTTTAGATACTTTTTTCTGGAAAGGGATCGTAATGCCATATCATAAGAAAAGGGTTTTATCATATACAATTGTTATATTATGCTTTTTGACAGCGTATACATGCAGGCTAATTCACACCAATAATTCTTTAATACAAGCTTTAGTTGATCAGAGCCGTACCAGTATTTATCTTGGAATGTATTGTGCATGGGTCATTTATCTGAACAAACATGTTGTATATAAAAGAATGCGTCAGTGCCTGACGGTCATTGGCTGTTTAATGGTATTCTGGTTTTTTCTGCGCACTGTAAAATACCATATTTTTCAGGATCCTCTTAGCACACACATTTGTTGGTATCTGTATTATTTTCCAATGATCCTGATTCCCACTTTAGGTTTAAATGCTTCCTTTCTTTTAGAAGAAGAACATGACAAAGTAAAAAAGAGAAGTATCTTCTTACTATTCTCGGCTATGTTGCTGATCATATCCGTATTTACAAATGATCTGCATCAGCAGGTCTTTCATTTTTATCTGAATCCACCTTATTCAGACAAAAATTACAGCTATGGATTTCTCTTTTTTGTAATACAGGGATGGATTATATTTTGTCTCATTGCAATGGACATAATACTTATTCACAAAAGCAAAATCTCCGGCAAAAAACGTTTCTGGCTTCCGGTAATACCTGGTATTATACTTCTGGCATGGAACATTGCAAATATTCTCCGGGTGCCTATGATCAGCACCATTGCAGGCGATCTGACTGCAATCTGCTGTCTTTGTATAGCTGCCATCTTCCAAAGCTGCATCCTTTGTGGTCTGATTCCTACCAACAGCCGCTACTTTGAATTATTCCAGTCAAATGGCAGTCTGGATGCAGAGATTACAGATAACACTTTTCATCGATATTATTATTCCGGAAACTTTCCAAAACTTACCGAGGAATTGCGTGAATGTGTGATTGCCAATTCTTCAATACAAGAGAATGGAGTTTTGATCAAACATATTCCTGTTAAAGGCGGGCATTTATTCTGGACAGAAGATATTTCTGTACTTCTGGATCAGTACCAGGATATTGAAGAACAGCAGGAAGAATTAACCGAACGAAACCAGCTTTTACAGATGACTTATCAAAAAGAAGCTGCGAGAAAAAAACTAGAAGAAAAGAACCGACTTTTAAATATGATTCAGGATCAGACATACAAACAGTATGAGCTGCTTTCCTCATATATGAAAAAGCTTGAACAAACTGAATCCAGAGAAGAATATGATATGCTCCTGAGTAAGATTGTAGTCGTAGGAACATATTTGAAAAGAAGAAAAAATCTTGTACTTACCAGATACAGTTCACAAGGAGATTCTCTTACTATGGCCGATCTAAAGCAGAGTCTTGCAGAATCCTGCGAAAATCTGAAACTATGCAGGATCCGTGCAGCTTATTATGTACAGGATAAAGAAAAGCAGCTTCAAGCAGATGATATTCTGAACTGCTATGACTTTTTTGAATGGCTGATTGAACAGCTTTTTGATGTTATAAATTCAGTCTTTTTCCGTGTAACCCAGATTGACGAAAAACTACAGATTTCTGTCCATGTTATGAGTTCAACAGATATTCATAATTTTCTGAAAGAACGACCTGAACTTTTAATACAGCAGGAGGAGGAACAGGAATGGTTTATTCGATGTCCGCTCTCATAAATGATACCATAAAATTACAAAATGTTCTTATGATCCTTATGGAAATATGTCTGATTCTTGAATTTATCCTACTATTTTCAAGAATTATGCGTGCTGTTGAAAAATGGAAGATAGCTGTTTCCGCATCATGGCTGATCATTTCTTTTCTTATTATGGCCGGACTTTTGAATGACCATCGACACAGACTGGATAAACCTCCGCATAAACCTATCTTTTATTCATTTCCGACATATGCATTGGTAATCATAATTGTTCTGCTGACTGTTTATCTTATTCTGGCAATTTGCAAAGAACTTAAGGAATACCATAATACATTGTCTCCCTGGTCTGTTTATGAAGCGGTAAACAATGTTCCCTGCGGTGTCTGCTTTTCAGATTCTCTCGGACGTATTATCTTAAGCAACTCCAAAATGCAGGAGTTGTGCAGAATGCTTACTGGAAACTATCTTCAGAATTTTGATTCTTTCCGTTATGCCATAAATTCCGAGCCAGTACAGGATAATGTGATCAAATTAAACTCTGATAACAATGTATTCTATTTTCAGGATGGTTCCGTCTGGATGTTTCAGGAATATCACCTTACAGAACCCTCACTGAAAGGCTATGTACAAACTGTCGCACTCGATGTTTCCGAAATATATTACAACAGTGAAGAGATTAAGAGGAACAATGAAAAACTGGCAAAACTAAATCAAAAGCTGGAAGAAATGTATGAACGAATCGGTGATGAAATACGCGAACAGGAAACTCTGTCCATGAAAATGCAGGTACATGATAACTTCGGAAGGAGCCTTCTCTCTATACGAAAAATCTTAGGAGACAAAGAATCACCAGAAAATATGAAGGAACAGTTGGAAACTTTAAAGCAACAGGTTTATATCCTTAACAATACAACCGTCGCTAATAAAGAAAACCAATATGAAGATACCGAAAGACATGCAGAAGAACTTGGTATTTCCATTCAGATCCAGGGCAGCTATCCAGATACTCCCGCATACCGGTGCCTTACAGATCGCGCTATTCGTGAATGCGTAACAAACTGTGCCCGACATGCACATGGAAATACTGTTTTTGTTATTATGAAAAGGAAACGCAACGAATATCAGATTCAGATCACCAATGATGGTGAATTGCCGTCAAAGGATGCCAAAGAGGGTGGTGGACTGTCTGCTCTGCGAAAAGCAGTTGAAGCAGAGGGTGGCTCTATGAACACTTTTTTCGAACCTGCTTTTTATCTGTTGCTGAATTTACCTCTGTTTGATGAAGAATACTAATTCAATTTTGGAAGGAAATGATTCTATGGCACGCATACTCATTGTAGAAGATCAGAAGATCATGCAGAAATATTTCGAGTTTATTATTTTACAGGATCCGGATTTAAAGCTCGTAGATACTATTTCAGATGCCCATGAAGCCGTAAAGATCTGCAATTATTCTGTCATCGATCTGGTTCTGATGGATGTGCAGACCTTCCATAACCATGACGGCCTGTCTGCCGGAAAGGCAATCAGAGAAGAGCATCCTGGAACCAAAGTACTCATTGTAACTTCTCTGATCGATCCTAAAGTTCTGGAAAGAGCTAAGACCGGATGCGCAGACAGTCTCTGGTACAAAGATCATGGTGAAGATGAAATACGTGATGTGATACACAGGACTCTTAATGGAGAACATGTTTTTCCGGATGTGACCCCGGACGTAGAACTGAACTGGATCACCAGCGGTGAGATCAGTCCACGACAGTTAGAAATGCTCCGGCTATATATCTGTGGTATGTCCTATTCCGAAATTGCAAAAGAAATGAACTGTACCACTTCCGGAGTACGCTGGAACTTTCAGGAAATGATTGCAAAAGCCGGATACAACTGTAAAGAGGATCTGATTGCTGCTGCATTAGAAAGTAAATTAATAGTTACCACGCTAAAATAAACCAAAGAGAGGAGATGACATCATGAAGAAAAAATTAATTGCAATATGCCTCAGTGCTTTGATGCTTACTTCTGTTACCTCCGTAAACTGTATGGCGGAAAATCCATACCCTGATGAAGAATCTTACAGCGAATCCAGTTTTGCTATTTTACAGGATATTCTTCGAGAAAATGACTGTCAGACAGGAATCGCTTTTCTGGGGTATATCGGATACGATGCCACAACCGAAGAAATTCTGGATTATACAAACCAAGAGGATTATGTCGCATCTTATCCGTTTCTTAAAAATGGTACCATCGTGGATGCGGGTGGTTATGAAGTCTTTGCGATCGTTCCGGCTTCGGACTGGTCGATCAGCGTATACTCCTCTGAGATGACCGAAGATGCCGTCTACAAAGATTATCTGGATTTCCCGTTATATGAGGGTTCACCTGATGAAGTGATCATTCTCCGATGCAACCTGAGTGAGATTTATTCAAACACAATGGTCACATCCAAAGAAGGCAATATGAGCGTTTCCTACCGTCCTTCCATTTCTTTGAAAGACGGCCACCTGGCAGAAGAACAGCGTTGCTACGATTTTTCAATCTACTATGATTTCGACTATGGACATAATGGTTCTGACAACTGTATGGAAAGCAATCTTCCTGAAGATTATTATGAGGATTATTACAGTGATACAGTACAAAACGCTTATGAACTTCTCTGTTCAACTGATGAGGTCAGCTACTATCTGGGGCTGGGATTCTTTGTATGGTATACCGGAAACAAAGATATGATCGATGACAAAGAATGCAGAGTATTCGTTCTCGGAAAAGACCTGGACGATCATATCGAAGTCAAAAATCATTACGCAGTCAGTGATAATCAGGTATATTACCTTGATGTGATTGAAAATACCTGGAATATTCTTGGATCCGGATAATGTAATTCCTACTTCACAATACCATAATGCTTCCTGATTCTTGAGTTTATACATTCTTGAGTTTGTACCCTTTTTGGCTTGAATTCCTTTTGTAAAGCATATATAATAGGAATACTGTGAAGAAATGTCGCTGCGATAAATTTTGTTGCGAAATTTTCTTCATGTAACCAGTTATATAACAACCTTCGAAAGGAAAACTATGAGAAAATTAGCATTGCGCGATGAAATACTTCTGCAGATTGATAAAGCTGCCCGTTACATCGGTGGTGAAGTCAATGCAGTTATGAAAAACAAAGAGGATGTCGATATCCGTTTTGCAATGGCATTCCCGGATGTCTATGAGATTGGTATGTCCAACCTCGGAATGATGATCTTATATGATATGTTCAACAAAAGAGACGACGTATGGTGCGAGCGTCTCTTTTCACCGTGGACAGACCTTGATAAGATCATGCGTGAAGAACACATTCCGTTATTTACTCTAGAATCTCAGGATCCGGTAAAGGAATTTGATTTCCTTGGTATCACTCTCGGATATGAAATGTGCTATACAAACGTTCTCCAGTTACTGGATCTCAGTGGAATCCCACTTCTTGCAAAAGAACGTACAGAGGATGATCCGCTGGTGATCGGCGGAGGCGCATGTGCGTACAATCCAGAGCCTCTGGCACCGTTCTTTGACCTTTTCTATATCGGAGAGGGTGAAATGGTCTATGGAGCCCTTTTTGACGCTTACAAGGCAAACCAGAAGGCCGGTGGCAGCAGACAGGATTTCCTTCTGAAAGCAGCACAGATTCCTGGTATCTATGTACCTTCCCTCTATCAAGTTACCTATAAAGAAGATGGCACCATCGAATCCTTCCAGCCCAAATATGAAAATGTACCGGAAAAGGTTGAAAAACAGCTCGTTATCGATATGGATAAAGATTACAATAAACTGGAAGCTCCGGTCGTTCCTCATATCAAGGCAACACAGGATCGTGTTACTCTGGAAATCCAGCGTGGCTGTATCCGCGGATGCCGTTTCTGCCAGGCTGGCATGATCTACCGTCCTACAAGAGAACGTGATATCGAGACATTAAAAGAATCTGCAAGAATCATGCTTCAGAAGACAGGTCATGAAGAAATCTCTTTAAGTTCTTTAAGTTCCAGTGATTACAGTCACCTGAAAGAGATCGTGAACTTCCTGATTGATGAATTCCGTGATGAGGCAGTCAATATTTCTCTGCCTTCTCTTAGAATCGATGCATTTGCTCTCGATGTTATGAGTAAAGTTCAGGATGTCAAAAAAAGCAGCCTCACTTTTGCTCCGGAAGCAGGTTCTCAGCGTCTTCGTAATGTTATTAATAAAGGACTTACGGAAGAAGATATCCTGCACGGCGCCGGCGAAGCTTTCAAGGGCGGATGGAATCAGGTTAAGCTTTATTTCATGCTTGGACTTCCTACTGAAACAGAAGATGATATGAAGGGCATTGCACATCTTGCGCAGAAGATTGCCGAGACCTATTATGAAGTTGTTCCAAAGGAGCAGCGTAAAGGAAAAGTACAGATCAATGTCAGCACTTCTTTCTTTGTGCCAAAACCGTTCACCCCGTTCCAGTGGGCACCAATGTTCCGAGAAGAGGACTTTATTGAAAAAGCCAAAGTTGTTAAAAATGAGATCCGTTCCCAGTTGAACCAGCGAAGCATCCGTTACAACTGGCATGAACCTGATGTAACCGTACTGGAAGGTTTCCTTGCAAGAGGTGACCGACGCTGTGCTGATGTCATCCTTAAAGCATATGAAAAGGGTGCTCTTTATGATGCATGGTCTGAAAGCTTCCACTATGATATCTGGAAAGAAGCCTTCAGGGAAACTGGTGTGGATATTGAATTCTATACACTCCGTGAACGCAGCACTGATGAGATTCTTCCATGGGATTTCATTGATGCAGGTGTTACCAAAAAATTCCTGATCCGTGAATGGGAACAGGCGAAAGCAGAAACTGTTACACCAAACTGCCGTCAGAAATGCTCTGGCTGTGGTGTACTTAAATACAAAGGAGGTGTGTGCTGTGAAAGTAAGAATTAAGTTTGCCAAAACCGGGCATATGAAATTTGTCGGTCATCTGGATACCATGCGTTATTTCCAGAAAGCTATCCGCCGTGCTGAACTTCCGGTTGCATTCTCCGGTGGCTACAGCCCGCATATGATCATGTCTTTTGCGGCACCTCTTGGTGTTGGTACAACCAGTCTTGGTGAGTACTTCGATATGGAGCTTACTGAAACTGTTCCAACAAAAGAGATTGAAGACCGTCTCAATGCCGTTATGGCAGAGGGTGTGTCCATTTGCTCTGCGCGTCAGGTAGAAGACGGTAAGGCAAGTACCGCTATGGCTCTGGTAGCTGCTGCCGATTATTTTATACAGTTCCGCGAAGGAAAAGAACCTGCTGTAGACTGGCGTGCCGGACTGGATGATTTTCTTTCCCAGAAAGAGATCATTGTAACCAAGAAAACTAAACGCAGTGAAAAAACGGTAGACATCCGTCCATATATTTATGAAATGCATTTAGACGGTGAAGGTGTTTTCATGCAGCTTGCTTCTGCAAGTTCCAACTACACCAAACCGGAACTTGTCATGGACACTTTCCTTCGTTGGATGGATGAGGAACCGCTTCCATTTGCATACATGATCGAACGTCGTGAGATTTATGCCAACAAAGGTGATGAAGAACATCTGAAACTCGTTTCTATGGAATCATTAGGTGAAGAAGTTGAATAAGCTGATCATTACAGAAATGCTTCTTAACGAAGTTCCCTGTACCGTCTGTGCAATCGTCCAGAACCAGAAGGTAATTGAACTTCGTCTGGAGCCTTCCGGGGAAAAAAATACTCTTAACAATATTTATGTAGGACAAGTTGAAAACATTGCCGCCAATATTCAGGCGGCTTTTGTCCGTTTAAGCGATTCCGTAAATGGCTATCTGCCTCTGAATCAGTGTACGAATGCCATTTACACAGATGGTCGAAAAACAGATCAGCCCCTGCGTCCTGGAGACCAGCTTCTGGTTCAGGTCAACCGTGAAGCCATGAAGGGGAAACTTCCTGCACTGACCGCAAATTTGAATTTTTCAGGAAAATATCTTGTTCTGACTACAGGAAATCGAAAAATAGGTTTTTCCAACAAACTTTCCAAGGAAGAGAGCAGTCTTCTGAATAAATGGCTGGAAGAAGAGAGGAATCTTTCGGAGAGAGAGTATGGGCTGATCGTCCGTACAAATGCTGCAGAAGCTTCCAAAGAAGAATTTTTTCATGAATTGGAAATGCTGAAAAAACAATATGAAAAAGTTGCCGTTCATGGACGGAACCGTACCTGTTACAGTCTTCTATATGAAGCAGAACCATTTTATCTGGCAGCAGTTCGCGATGTCTATACCAGAGATCTGGATGAGATTGTTACTGATATTCCTGAAATACATGAAAAGATCTTCGCTTATCTCAGCGAATTTCAGCCGGATAAACTGGAGATTCTTAAGCTGTATCAGGATAAATTACTTCCACTATATAAGCTTTACAGTCTGGAGGGTGCGATCGATGAAGTATGCCATGAAAAGATCTGGCTGAAAAGTGGAGGTTTTCTTGTTATCCAGCAGACGGAGGCATTTGTTTCCATTGATGTCAACAGTGGCAAATATACTGGAAAGAAAAAAGCAGAAGAGACTTACCGTAAAATAAATCTTGAAGCCGCTGCTGAAATTGCCCGTCAGATTCGACTTCGAAATCTCTCCGGGATCATTCTGGTTGATTTTATCAATATGGAAAACCCGGATCATCAGGATGAACTTTTTCATGTTCTTCAGAAATATCTCCGCAAAGACCCGGTCAAATGCAAAGCAATTGATATCACGCCACTTCATATCCTTGAAATGACCCGTCAAAAGGTTCGGCGCCCATTGATTGAAGATCTGAGGGAATTAAGTGCGAAATAAATTAGATATAATCTTAACTATTTTTTAACACTAGTTTCATTGACTTTTGGTCATATTTGAGGTTATAATGTTTGTCGGCTAAGTAATTGACTAATAAAGAGCCATTACATTGATTTAAAAATTATAGTATAAAGGCAGGTGAACAGAATGGA
>ENA-OPAO01001180-OPAO01001180.1-human-gut-metagenome-genome-assembly--contig:-NODE-1180-length-18945-cov-3.059185_pt1 | contig 18945 bp, 13 predicted proteins | sample MGYA00241054_ERZ501424 | MGnify/ENA primary metagenome ERZ501424 (study PRJEB25962, sample SAMEA2042623) | human gut metagenome | biome: human gut; feature: human-associated habitat; material: faeces...
CTCTATGCTGGTGGCCGTCGCGGCATGCGGAACGAGCAAGGACAACAAGACCGCCGGGGGAGAAGGCGGCAGCGGCACCATCGAAGTCGTCGCCAGCATCAACCAGTGGGGCTCCGTCGCCAAGGACCTCGGCGGCTCCCACGTCGACGTCACCAACATCATGACGAAGACCAACGTCGAAGCGCACGACTACGAGCCCACCAGCCAGGACGTCGCGAAGTTCGGCACCGCGAAGGTCGCCGTCGTGAACGGCGCCGACTACGATCCGTGGGCGTCCAAGGCCGCATCCGCGACGAAGGCCACGCTGGTCACCGCAGCCGAAACCGCCGGCATCAAGGAAGGCGACAACCCGCACGTCTGGTTCTCCGCCAAGGTGCGCAACAACACCGCCGACGCCATCACCGCGGCCTATCAGAAGGCCGACCCGAGCCACAAGGACGACTACGCCAAGCTCAATAAGGAATGGCACGCCAAGGAGGATCAGCTGGAAAGCAAGATCAAGGACGCCTCCGCCAAGACCAAGGATGTGCCGTACGCCGCGACCGAATCCGTCGCATGGTACCTCGCCGACGACCTGGGCATGAAGGACGCCACCCCGACCGGCTACGCGCAGGCCTCCGCCAACGAGAGCGAGCCCACCCCGTCCGACATCAAGGCGTTCCAGGACGCCCTCAAGGGCGGCTCCATCAAGATGCTGGTATTCAACACGCAGGAAGCTAACTCCACCACCGATCAGATCACCGGTGCCGCCAAGAGCGCCAACGTCCCGATCGTCGAGCTCACCGAGCAGATGCCGAAGGAATACACCAACCTGCTCGATTGGATGAGCGCCCTCGTCGACCAGTTCGCCAAGGCGTGATGCCGGCGCGCTGATTCTATCTCTATCTATATCTCCTTCAACGGCGGGGCCTTCTTGCGGGGGCCTCGTCGCTTTTGCGCATGGAGGGGCATCATTCCGTGAGGGGCTCTTCGGAGCAGTCTCCGATTGCTTCGCGACGGGCTCCGGGGAACGAATCATCCGATTCGGCCGGGCTGGAATGGCGTCATTTTCACGATGTGGATGCCGTTTCGTCTGATGGATGATCTGGCCGTCACTGTGCGCGGGTACCGTCACCGTGCGAGGGCTCGCACAGTGACGCGGGCGGTAGAAACCCTTATTTTCCAATGATTTCCGTGACGCAGTCACGCTGCGAGGGCACGCACGGTGACGGTACCCACGCACAGTGACGCTTGACCCGTGTAACAGTTGAGCTCGTCCGCGATGGAACTGCGAAATCCCGCCGGACGCATATACGGGCAAGATGATGGACACGCCGACCGTATCCGGATTCACGCGGCGGGTGCACGATCATCGTCATCGGCCGAACATGCGTCTTATGGGAGACACGCCAAAATGCGTCGCAGGGCTGCCGGGGAGGACGGTTGGGATGGTGAAATCCTGCGATTGTTGTTTTTTATGCGTGGCAACCCTGCCGTGCACACAGGCGCGTCACGGCGATTGTCCGGAACCCATGAAAGGCCGGATGGCCGGCTACCGCTGCAGTGTGCGCAGCATGCCCATGGCCTCCTTCGCCGTCAGGGACGGCACGTAGGCGCGGACGACCGCCAGTCCGATTTGGGCCAGCACGGCCGGATCGGGATAGCAGATGTACACCGGCTCCTCGGTCGGCTGGAACTTGCGTTTGAAATTGAACAGCGAGTGGAATCCGTATGCGGGTTCCATCCAATCCGCCACGATCTGCAGCGCATGCTGCAGCATGACGGTGCCGGTATCCATATGTCCGGTCTCGTCGGCATTGTCGCGCTGCGGGTTCATGCCGGCCAGCGGCGCGGCGGACAGGCTCATGAACTCGACGGCGCACTCGGGGTGCTCCAGCCCCTCGTCACGCAGCCGCTCCGCCATGCGCGCGATCAGGAACTCCATGATGCCGTTCGGACTGTCGGTGCGATGCCGCATGAAATCAAGCGTCCAGCCGATGATGCGCCCGTCGCGCCACGTCGGCAGCCAGCTGGTCACGCCTAGCACCGTCCCCTCGGCGTCGATCGCGTACAGGATGCGCACGCGCGGGTCGTGCAGCTCCTCGACGCCGCCCAGCGTGAACTTCATCTCCGGCAGCGCCTTGAGCTGCGCCCACTGCTCGGAGATCTCCTCGATCTGTTCGCGTATGTCGTTCGGGGCCTCGTTGAAGGTCGACATCACGTCGCTGATGCCGGAACGTTTCGCCTTGTTGATGGCGGTGCGGATGTCCTGCCATTTCTTGCCGGTCGTCTTCCATTGCCGGGGATCGACCACCATCTCGCTGCCGACCTCCAGCGAATACCAGCCCATGGCGGCAAGCTGGTCGCGCTGCTCGCGATGCACGCTGTATAGCACGGGCGACCATGACTGCTGCATGCTGAACCGAGCGAACTCGCGCAGGTCGGACGACCATTCGCCACGGTCGCCGAACGGGCCCGTGGTCGTCAGCGCGATGCCGTGGATCACCCGGTATGCCATGGCCGACCGTCCGGTGGCGGAGAACCAGTAATGGTTGCCCTCCCACGTGGTCATGAAGCTCATCGACTCGCCATCCAGCTCCACCAGGCGGCCGGCGTTGGTGCGGGCGCGTCCGTCGACCAGCAGGATCTCACGCATCCATCGGACCGCGACGACCAGCACCACGAGCCAGAAAACCAGTCCCACGGCCTGATCGACCACCGATGCGGCCACGGTGCGCGGCAGGAACGACGGCCTGCTGCGGTTGAGGAACCCGATGGGAATGAACCGTGACGGCAGCTCATGCATCAGGCCATGCCATGTCGCCGGAGGCCGGAAATCGCCGGGACGCAACAGTCCGAAGCCCAGATACGCCGCGATGCAGACGGCCAGGGCGATGACGACCGCCGCGCTGCCTCGCCGCAGACGCCCCGCGTCCGTGCGGATCGGGAAGTGGCGCATGGAGCAGGCGACGGCGATGGCGAACACCATCGGCAACAGCACGTTGGCGATGCTCGCCGGAATCGCGCCGTGCAGCAGCAGGGAACGCAACCCCTGCGGCGCGTGAGACAGAGGCGCCACGAAATAGTACAGCATCGCGATGCAGGATTCCCCCAGCCCGACGATGATGAACGCCCACGCGGCGAGACGCCTGCCACGATACAGGCCCCAGGTCATGATGAGCATCACCGCGGTCGGCAGCAGGGAACGCAGGACCGCCCCAGGCATGGACACCCGCAGCAGATTGAACTGGAAGAAGCAGTCGGTGCGGGCCATGCCGGCAAGGCAGGAGGCGAGCTTGCCGTCATCGGGTGAGGCCGGGCTCATAATCAGTCCCAATGAGCTCAACGGGCCGATATGGGTTGGTGAGGAGATCGCGATGATCGGGCCGAGCGTGAGTACCAGCGCGATGGCCGCGAACACGCGACGGGTCTCGTACGACGTGCTCAGCTGCCAGTGCAGCGGATCCGCCGCCGAAGCGTCGTCCAGCTGTCGGACGGTCTTCCGCTTGGATGCCAGCGCGCCCAGTACATGGCCGAATCCCGCCGCCGCGAGCAGGCAGTAGTCACCGGGATTACCGCTGAACATCACAACCATGATAATGGACACATAGCCGATCAGACGGATGCGTCGCCTCCACAGGCGGCGGGTGAACGCGCTGGCCGCCATCATCGCGCCCACGCCCAGCGTCAGCGGGCTGAGCGCGAAACGGATGCGGCCCACCACCGGAGTGCCCTGCAGCAGTTGGGCGATGCCTCCGCACAGCAGCAGTCCCAGGGCCGTTCCGGCGAGCGTGCAGATGAAGGCCGCCGTCAGGGTGCGGCGGCGGCCCAGCAGCGTCTCGGCGATGGAGAACATCACCAACAGCGCGATCGTGTCGACGAGCAGCTGCAGGATTCCGCGTGTCAGCAGCAGCGTGGCCAGCAGATGCAGCAGGTTGAACTCCTGCAGGCTGGTGCGCAGGCTGCGCAGAGGCAGTGGACGGCCGGCCAGCGCGAAGCCGATCCACATGGCGATGTTGAGCCCCGCGAACGTGCAGGACAACGTCACTGCGAGGCGATGCCCGTGAATCCAGACGCTCACGTCATGCACCAAGGCATGCATCCTGCCGTGGGTACGGCATTTGCGGCGGCTTTCTTTGCCGCTCTCCGGTTCGACTTGCGTGTCGCTCATTGCAGAACCTCGATTCTCGGATAGTCGGACCATGTCAGGCCCGTTTCGCCCAGACCCCAGCGGTGCGCGCACAGCCAGGGGACGGCCGCCTCTAATGTCGCGTTGACGGAATGCCAGTCATGGCCGGTGTCAGGCACGACGATCTTCACGACGTGCATGCCGGCCTTGACACCGGCCTGGCCGTTGACGATGACGTTTTTTATGGATCTCGCGTCGCGCTTGCCCGCCCCCAGAATCATGATCTGGTTGGAAGGCGCGTGGTCGGCGATGGCGTTGGCCGGCACTTGAGCCTCATAGGCGCTGCGGTCGCCGTTGAAATATTCGGCGACCATATGCTCCACGGATCCGGCGGTGGGCTTCAGCTCGCCGCCCACGGCGATGATGGAGCCGAATATGTCCGGGTGCCGCGGTCCCAACTGGGTGGCACACGTGCCACCCTGCGAGAACCCGCCGATCGCCCAATCCCGCGCCTGCCGGGACACGGGCAGATGCGCTTTGATCCACCGTGGCACGTCGACGGTCAGATACGTCTCCGCGCGTCCGACCTTGGTCGTGTCGGCGCACAGGCTGTTCACCGTGTTGTCGCCGTTCTGGTCGGGCGAGATGACGATGGGCGCCAGACCGTGATGCGCCTTCGCATACTGGTCCAGGATCGCGGCGATGCCGCTGGCCGAGAACACGCGGTCCGGATTGCCCGGCTGCCCGGCGAGCATGACGAGTACCGGCAGCTCTGGCGGTGTGTCGCTCAGGGCGGCTGGCGGCATGTAGACGGCCGCGGTACGCGCGCGGAATCCGGAGGCTGTGTTGGATATGTCCACCGAATAGACCTTGCCGTGCGCGGCGGCGGGCGGCAGTTTGCCATCGAGCACCTCTCGCAGCCATTCATCGACGGTCAGGGTCCCCTTCTGCATGTGCGACGTGCTGAGCGGATGATATGACGAATAGCCGATCAGCGAGCCGATGGTCTGATACTCCCCGTAAATCGAGTCGATACGGAGCGCGGTGGAGACCAGCACGAATGGGATGAGCACCGCGGCCATCAGGCGCCGTGCGCGCCGGGCGTGCACGATGGTCGTCACCAGCAGTCCCAACAGCGCGCAGCACGCGGCCGCAGCCATGATGACGGGCCAGCCCAGCGATACGCCGAATACCATGAATTTTTCGGAAAGCAGCCACATGACCAGCAGGCCGAAGCCACCGCAGACAAGCATGATGGGCACCTGCCTCGCCAGCTTGGACCGATCGCTCCTGAAGACCTGCCACAGCAGCAATATCGCCACTCCCACGCCGACAATCACCCATATCGTGGTTGGCAACGGGCCTGAGACGAGTCGTATATGCAGTAACCTCGTCACCCAACTCGGCAACGATTCCATGCGATCATCCCCCTTGTAAGTGTCATCGGTCGATGTTACCCGGTATGACCCGGCGCCTTTCGTCCGTCTCAGGGATGATATTGCCCGATGCTGTATACGGGGCCCACTTATGCGGATCATGCGGGGCTCTTCCGCGCGGATTCCAACGGGCGGCGAGTGGCCCATACGGGTCTCAGACTGGTCTCATACGGGGAGATTCAGGGAAATATCAGTGAACGTGATGTACCATTGTCGTCGTTTCTTTACTAGAATGTCATTCGGTATTCATCATGGCGGCGCATGGCCGTTCCCTTCCGCGCGTGACGTGGCGGAAGAACCATGATGACGTGTATATGGCCGATAACGAATTGGGCATGGGTCGGATGGCGCCATGCGAATCACACGAAGTGCGGGTATATGAGCGACGAAATAAACGACAAGAACGACGACGGTACGAACGTGGCCGATGCCGTCAGCCCGTCCGGCGAGATCGAGGTGCTGGATATCAAGCGGGCCGACTCCTCTTCCGGCAGGAACGGCGGCAAAGGCGGCAGAAACGGCGGTCGCCGTGAGTATAAGCCGTTCCCCGGCTGGCTGTACGGTGTCCTGTTCGTGGTGTTCGACATGGCGGCGGTCGCTGCGCTGCAGTGGGGCGTCAGCCAGTCCGGCACGCGCGTGCAGCTGTCCAGTCCCGTCGTGGGCTGGGGTTTCGTGTCGAAGATGTGGACCAAGGGCAACTTCGTGTTCGTGCTGAACCTGCTGCTCATCGGCGCGCTGTATCTGGCGCTGCTCATGCTGTTCAACCGGTTCTGGATAGCCACGCCGGTGCTGCTGGCCGTGGCCATCATCGTGGGCGTCATCGAGCATTTCAAGGTGTCCATACGCTATGAGGCGATTCTGCCGTCCGACCTGGGCTTCCTCGGCTCGAATACCGGCAATCTGATGAGTTTCACCCCTCCGGGGGCCCATTGGATCATCCTCGGCGCACTCGCGGTGTTCCTGGTGTTCGTCGCACTGTTCGTGGTGCTCAACCATGTCGATGGCCGGCATGGTCGCATGATCCGTTTCGACAACAAGGGGTTGGCCGCCGGAATCCGTCTGATGGTGTTCCTGCTGCCGTCGTTGTTCTTCGGCCTGTACTGTGACCAGGTCAGCACTGTCGGCTCGTGGGCGAACGGTTTTTCCAAGGCCCTGGGCGACACTCCTTCGATGTGGGATTCCGTGTATGACGCGCAGCGCAACGGTCCGCTGGTCTCGTTCACCCGGCAGCTCAACCCGACGATCATGGATGAGCCGAGCGATTACAGCGAGGCCACGATGAAGGAGGTCGTCAAGAGGTACGAGGCCGCCGCCGAGAAGATCAACGCCTCGCGCACGAAGAACATGACCGATTCGACGGTGGTCTACGTGCTGTCCGAATCGTTCTCAGACCCCGCGCGCGTACCCGGTGTGAAGCTCAACAAGGACGCCATTCCGGAGGTCCGTGCCATCAAATCCGGCACGACCAGCGGTCTGATGCTGTCGTCCGGATACGGTGGCGGCACCGCGAACCTGGAGTATATGGGATTGTCGGGCCTGAGCATGGCGAATTTCGACTCGTCTCTGACCAGCCCGTACCAGCAGCTGGTACCGGGGCAGCATTGGACGCCGACGATCAACCAGATGTGGGGGGCTCCGAAGAACTCCATCGCCTTCCACCCGTATGAGCCGTCGATGTATTCGCGCGCGACGAACTACAAGAAGTTCGGATTCGCGCATTTCTACACGCTGCAGGGCGACGACATCATCAAGCATCGGGACAAGATCGACCGTTCCCCGTACGTGTCCGACAAGGCCACGTATCAGAGCGCGTTGGAGGACATCAGCTCGACCGATTCGAACCAGTTCATCCAGATCATCACGATGCAGAACCATATGCCGTACAACGACTGGTATGCCGACAACGAGTTCAAGGCCACCGCGGCCGACGGCGCCGATTCCCTCGGCTCCGACGAAGTGACGGCCATCGACACGTATGCGAAGGGCGCGAGCATCACCGATACGGAGACGAAGAACTTCCTCGATGAGCTCAACAAGCTCGACAAGCCGGTGACGGTCGTGTTCTATGGCGACCATCTGCCGGGCATCTACGAAACCGCCAGCCAGGATACGAACAATTCGCTGGCGCTGCATTTGACGGATTATTTCATATGGTCCAACAAGGCGTCCGGCTCGCAGGGCAAGAAGGTCGACAACAGCGTGTACTCGTCGCCGAACTATTTCGTGGCGCAGACTGCGGAGCACATGAACGCGAAGGTGTCGCCGTACCTGGCGTTCCTGACGCTCATGCACAAGAAGGTCTCCGCCATGGAGCCGCCGGTGGTCAACAAGATCCAGGGATGGGACCGCATCCCCGAGGGGCAGGATATCTATCTTGACGCGGCGGGCAACCCGATGGCCGAGGACGAGTTCGACGAGCAGACCAAGCAGCTGATGACCGATTACAAGCTCATCCAGTACGACATCACGGCCGGCAAAAACTATCTGAAAGACACCGACTTCATGGATCTGCCGTAAGGCCTCACAAAATAGCAATTGCCCCCGCTACTAGCGGGGGCAATTTCATAGGCATGCCATACACGGCTTTTTACCGCCTGAAGTGAGTTGTGTGGTGCAGATGCAAGGCGCGGAATGCGACGGACGTACGATGGTACTTCGAGCGCTCCGCAACGCAGCAGATGCGCCGCACAACTCACTTCAGCGCTTTGGCACCGATGTCGTGGCGGTAAAACATTCCCTCCGTGTCCAGCTTGTCGATGATTGCGTAGACCTTGTCTTGGGCGGACTTGAGGTCGGGGGCGGTGGTTTCGATGAGGAGGACGCGTCCGGAGGAGGCGACGAGGCCTTGGTCGCTGTTGGAGACGCCGGCGTAGTAGACGTGGGAGGCGTCGTCGACGGGGATGGAGGGGATTTTGGCACCCTTGATGACGTTGACGGGGTAGCCGTTGGAGGCGAGGACGACGCCGAGGGTGGCGTTGTCGCTGTCCCAGGTGAAGGCGGGGGTGCCGCCGTCGAGGATGGCGCTGATGGCTGCTCCGAGATCGCTGGTGAGCTTGGGGAGGACGACTTCGGTTTCGGGGTCTCCCATACGAACGTTGTATTCGATCACCATCGGTTCTCCTTGTACGTTGATCAATCCCAAGAATATGAAACCCTTGTACGTGATATTTTCTTTTTTCAAACCTTCGATGGTGGGTTTTACGATGCGCTCTTCCACTTTTTTCATGAACGTGGCATCGGCGAACGGTACGGGTGAAACGGCTCCCATGCCGCCGGTATTGAGTCCGGTATCGCCTTTTCCTATTCGTTTGTAATCTTTGGCAACGGGGAGTATGCGGTAATCTTTGCCGTCGGTGAGAACAAAGACAGAACATTCGATACCCGATAGAAATTCCTCGATAACCACGGTTTTACTGGCATTCCCGAACATGCCGTTCAACATTTGTTTCAATTCGTCTTTCGCCTCTTGCAGGTCGTTTATGATAAGTACGCCCTTGCCCGCCGCCAATCCGTCGGCTTTAAGCACGTAAGGGGCTTTTAACGTTTCGAGAAAGGTATATCCCGCTTCCAGATTTTCCTGCGTGAAACTTTCATACCGGGCCGTGGGTATATTGTGACGCATCATGAATCCTTTGGCAAACTCCTTGCTGCCTTCCAAGCGGGCGCCTTCCTTCGACGGGCCTATAACAGGTATGTTTTTCAACTCCTCGCAAGATACGAAGTAGTCGTATATTCCTTTTACCAATGGGTCTTCGGGACCCACAACGACCATATCGATATGTTTTTCCACTGCAAATTTTCCGATGGCATCGAAGTCGGTCGCCGGTATCGCCACGTTCGTACCTATGGCTGCGGTTCCGGCATTTCCCGGTGCGATATAGAGTTTGTCGGTTTTTGGACTTTGCTTTATCTTCCAAGCTAAGGCGCATTCGCGACCTCCCGATCCTAATAATAGAATATTCATTGTATGGAGTTTTTAGGTTTATTCTGGTTTGTCGGAGTCTTTTTTACGATTGTCGTCCGACGGTTTTATGGAAGGCTGCTTGAAGGTTACGAATTTCCGAAAAGCCGCTTCTCCGTGCAAGCGTTCCGATTTTTCGCCGTCGGGTTTGAACCGCTCCGGACGATCGAATGTTTTTTTCCCTATGGGTTTTCCCGGTTTGGAATCCCGGCGGAACGAAAGTTTCCCCGATCGGTCGAAACGCTCTGTTTTGTCGCTTCGTCGGTCGCTGTCGTATGTCCTTTTTCTATCGAAAGGAGCTTTGCCTCGCAGATTGGTTCGACGAGCCTGTCCCTCCCGTTTATCCAAGTTTTTGCCTTCTTCTTTGAATTCTTTGTATCGGCCGTCGAAAATCTCGTATTTCCGGTATTCGCACTCCAAAGCTCCGTTCATCAGGTCTATTTTTACCGAGGGTTTCAGCCCTATTTTATCGAAGCATTCTTTATGGTAACTGATGATCCATGCATCGTACCCTTTGAAAACATGCTTTAAACGGTTGCCTATCGATTCGTACAGTCCGAACAAATCGCTCGATGAGATACGTTCTCCGTAAGGGGGATTGGTGATGAGAATGCCTTGTTCGGACGGAGCGGTCTCGTATCGTTGTATAGGCATGATTTTGAGATCGATGTATTTGGCTACTCCGGCGCTTTTTATGTTTTTTGTCGCGATGTCGATCGCTCGCGGGGAAATGTCGGAGCCATATATGTGATGGGTAAACTCTTGTTCGTGACTATCGTCGTTGTAGAGCGTTTCGAACAGTTCTTCGTCGAAATCTTTCCATCTTTCGAAAGCGAAACTTTTCCTGAAAATACCGGGATATGTATGGGTGGCGATCAAAGCGGCTTCGATGAGAATGGTTCCCGACCCGCACATAGGATCTATAAAGTCGGTTTCTCCGTGCCACCCCGTTTTCAATATCATTCCGGCGGCCAATACTTCGTTGATGGGGGCTTCGGTTTGTCCCACGCGGTATCCTCGCTTGTGCAGAGACTCTCCCGAACTGTCGAGCGACAACGTGCAGCTCATGTGCGATATATGGAGATTCAATACGAGTTCCGCTCCGTTCAACCGCACCGAAGGTCGTTTGCCAGTCTTCTCCATGAAATAGTCGGCAATGGCATCTTTCGCTCGGTAGGTCACGAATTTGGAATGTTTGAAACAGTCGGAATAGGTGACGGAGTCGATCGAGAATGTCGTTTCGGGGGAAAGCAGGGTATCCCATTCGAACGCTTTCATTTTTTCATAGACCTCGTCGGGGTTCGATGCTTCGAATTTATAAATAGGTTTCAGTATTCTCAGAGCCGTTCGACAGGCCAAATTGGTTTTGTAAAGAAGGGTCTTGTCTCCGTGGAAGGATACCATTCTTCGACCTATTTCTATATCCTCGGCTCCCAGATTTTTTAATTCTTCTGCCAGAACATCTTCGAGTCCTTGAAAAGTTTTCGCTACGATTTCAAATTTTTCGGTATTCACGATGGTGTGTATTGTATTTATTTCTTATGGTTTTGCTTTGGCTTGTACAAGGCGTTCCCCGGGAGCTACGTTTTCGGTAACCCAGATGTTTCCGCCGATTACAGCACCTTTTCCGATAGTGATTCTTCCCAATATGGTGGCGTTGGAATAGATGATGACATCGTCTTCTATGATGGGATGCCGGGCGATACCCTTAATGGGATTGTTGTTTTCGTCCAGTGGAAAACTGCGAGCACCCAACGTTACTCCTTGATATAGCTTCACTCTGTTTCCGATAACGGAGGTCGCTCCGATTACGACTCCGGTTCCGTGGTCTATGGCGAAATATTCCCCGATAACGGCTCCCGGGTGTATATCTATTCCGGTTTCGGAGTGAGCCATTTCGGTAATGATACGGGGAATCAAGGGGACGTCCAATTCTAACAGTTTATGGGCGATGCGATAGTTGCAAATCGCCCGGATAGCGGGATAGCACAGAATAACTTCGGCTTTGTTTTGTGCTGCCGGATCCCCGTTGTACATGGCTGTAACATCGGTGGATAGGATGCGGCGCATTTCGGGTAGGAAAGTGATAAAGTCGATCGCTTTCTGTTCGGCCGATTCTTGTAACCGTTTTAAATCGTTGTCTGTATGATCGGTATTTTTTTGGAATAATAATCCTGCTGAGATTTGTTTGACCAATACTTCGAAAAGTTTTTCGGTATTGATACCCGTGTGGTAGAGCAAATTTTCTTTGCTTACGTCGGGGAGTCCGTAGAATCCCGGAAAAATGAGCGATCGGCAGAGCGATATGAGTTCTTGCAGTTGTTTTTCGGAGGGAAGTACTTCTCCCCTGCATCGTTGGTGATGCAACTCTTCGAGAGAAAGAAAATCGGATAGTTTTTTTACAGTCTCTTTCAGTCTGTCTGCGTATTCGTAGCTACTCATGTGCAAAGATGGGTATTCGCATTTTGTGCAAAGATAACAAAGATAGCCGATAATAGTGCTTTTACGGAATTATTTCTTAGGTGTTTTGGAGAATAAGAATCGATTCCGGGCCCATATTCATCAGAAGGTCGATGATACTCAGGTCGGGTTGGAAGCCATATTTTTCGGAGAATACCTGATAGTAGGGTTTCGGTTGTACGGGTAAGATGGTTTCGGCTTTTCTTCTCTTGGGGTGTATGGCATCTCTTAGGTCTGTTTCCCCGGGAGCAGGTTCGGAGTAAGACGAACTGTATTCTATATGCGGTTCAATACCTATGAGGTTGCATACGGTGCGGCGTATTTCTTCATTGAAATCCAATAGAAATTCGTACCGCTTCTCGAAGAACGGGCGTATATCGTCTTGGTAGTATTCGAAAAAAGGGGAGGACCCATAAGCCGAAGCGATAGCATTCCAATGCAAATGCCTCCACTCTCCGTGGTCGGAGATACGAATATCTTTCGTGGGGCATTTAATCGTGTCGGGTTTGACGATAGGGACGGACAGTGCCAATAGTCCGTTCGCCCCGGCTATGTGGCAGCGGTTCCGATAAGTTTGTTTCGTATAGTTACACCACTGTTCGATGACTATCCGATCGTATCGGAGGAATGATGCGTAGTAGGATACCGGAGCGAAATAGGCGGTCGATAGATATACTGTACTCATAATTCGGTTTTGAAGAAACGATCGGTGCGTAGCGATTGCCAAAACGGTTTTTCGGGATTTCTCGAATAACCTATGCATACGCCTTTACCGATGAGGTGGGAGTGGGGAAGAACTCCGAAAGAACGGGAGTCGGACATACCAGCTCTGTTGTCTCCTATTACCCAATAATAGCTTTGAGTGAGCCGACATGAGGTTAATTCTTTCCCGTTTTCATAGATTTTCCCGTTGTCGTACTCTACTTTGCGGTTTTCATATCGGGTAAGTATGCGGTAGAGAAACTCTGCATTTTGGGGAGTGATGTGTATTTGTTCATTTTTTCGGGGAAGGGCGACTTCATAAAAATCTCTTTTCAGAAATACCGGGTAGAGTAGGGAGTCGGCCGATAGTTGTCTCCTTACTTTTTCGTAGTCATACCGGGAGAGAAACAGTAGGCGGCTGTCTTTCAATTTACCTTGCTCGACAAAGAAGGAATTGTTTTGTCTCATCATTCGATTTACCCGATGTTCGAGGGAATCGGGCGAAAGATAGGCTTCGAGGATAAGAGGAGGCTGGGCGACGGGCTTGTGATTAACGAACAGTTTGTTCCCCGTACTTTTAATCGTGTCGCCGGGCAAACCTATGCAACGGGCAATGGCAATTTCGGTTACACCCGATTGGGTTTGAGCGATTTCGGGTAATTCGAACACCAAGACATCTCGGTATTTCGGGTTTCGGTTTCCCCACCGAAACGACCACTTATCGACCCATAGCCGATCTCCCGGCAACAGGCTGTTTTCCATCTGGCCGGGAGTAATGCGATAGGGTTCTATGATGAAAAAACGAATGAACCATACACTCCCGATAATGATGATTACCGTGAAGAAAATCGTACGTATGGTTTCTTTTTTCATGCTTATGGCATAAAATATCTATTTGTAAAAATAGAAACGGTTTCTTAGTTCACGAGGCTATCTACCGACCGGAACATTCGGTTGAAACGGATTTTCCCGTCGAAAAGTCTTTTATCTTTGTCGAGCGATAAGAATACGAACATAGGTTTGCCTACGATGTGGTCTTCGGGAACGAATCCCCAGTAGCGGGAATCGGCCGATTTATCCCGATTGTCGCCCAACATCATGTAATAATCCATTTTGAAAGTATAAGAGTCGGTTTCTTTTCCATTGATATATATTTTGCCGTCTCTGACTTGCAGGTCGTTATGTTCGTAGTTCCTTATGGGGCGTTCGTAAATGGGCAGGTTTTCGAGGGTCAGTTTCAAAGTGGCTCCTTTTTTAGGAATCCATACCGGTCCGTAATCGGAGCGGGTCCATGTGTTCGAGCGAACTAATGGGTAGGTCTGACCTCCGAAGAATCCGGGTTCTCCTACAATCTGTTCTATCGAAGGATCTTTTTTCATCATGTCGATCATCGCCTGTGTCAAAGGCAGTTCGTAAACGGGATTCATGCTTCCGTCGGGGTTGGGGAGAAGCCCCCAGCTTTCGAGGTTCATACGGGCGTTGAGGCTCGATACGTCGATAGGTACACGGTCTTCGACACTGATACCCCATTTTTCAAAGTCATTGTTACCGAGATAGCGTCCGTTGGTTCTAACCAAATAGTTTAACTGCATGTTTTTGGGACGGGGTTGTTTCACTCCGTCGATGTAGATGTCGTTATTGACAATGCTGAACGTGTCGCCCGGTAAGCCCACACATCGTTTCACATAGTTTTCCCGACGATCGACCGGACGGTAAATAATATCGCCGTACAGAGCTTTGTTGCGGTTTACGGCTTCCCGGCCTTCGAGGAAGCACAGGGTGTAATAATCCGGGTTGGGTTGTTTCACGGCTACCGTATCGCCTGCCGGAAAGTTGAAGACAACAATGTCGTTGCGTTTCACCGGGCCGAATCCTTTGAGACGATGGTAGTCCCATTGGGGCCATTCGATGTAAGATTTCGTGTTGAGAAGGGGTATGGTATGCTGGGCGAGCGGGAAGTGTAACGGTGTGTTGGGGACACGAGGGCCGTAACTCATCTTGCTGACCAATAGGAAATCGCCTACCAATAGCGATTTTTCGAGAGAAGAAGAGGGTATCTGATAGTTCTGAAAGACGAATATAAAGATGAAATAAACCAACACTAAGGCATAGACGATGGCATCGACCCATTCCATCACCGTTCGAACGACCGGATTTTTACTGGTTTTCCACCACCCCCACGGAATATATTGGGTGAGATAGATGTCGATAAGTAGCAACAGGCCGAACAATACATAGTAATTGTTTAGCCAAATAGTCCACCCTATATATAACAAAGCTACGATGGAGAAACGTATCCAGCGAGTTTTTTTCACACGTTTCAATCGTTCTGCCAGACTGTATTTGTCGTTGGTTGTCGTTTGATTCATAACGGTTATATGTTATTTGAGGAATGAGAATAAATCTTGCATGGTGAGAAATCCCTTTTTCCCGACGGTAAATTCGGCGGCGACGACGGCTCCGAGGGCAAACCCTTTTCTGTTTTTCGCCTCATGGGTGATACGTATCGTATCCACGGCACTGTCGTAGACGACGGTGTGTGTACCGGGTATTTCTCCTTCGCGTCGGGCGGTGATATGAATACTGTCATCGGCGACCGGCATATTTTCGCTCCACGAATGTTTCGCATCGAGTTGGCCGATAATATCTTCGGCCAAAGTAATAGCAGTCCCGCTGGGGTGATCGAGTTTATGAATGTGGTGTATCTCTTCTATTTCTACCGAATATTGGGGGAAATGGTTCATGATACCTGCCAGATATTTGTTAACGGCAAAGAAGATATTAACTCCCAAACTGAAATTCGAGGCATAGAAAAAAGTCTGGCCTTTCTCGCAGGCCTCGCGTATTTCCGGTAAGTGTTCCAACCAGCCCGTAGTGCCCGATACTACGGGTACACCGGCCGCGAAAGCCCGCCGATAATTGTCGACGGCGACCGACGGAGCCGTGAACTCGATGGCGACATCGGCGCTTTTGAATGAAACTGAATCGAAATCTTCCTGATTGTCTTTGTCGATGCGACAAACGATTTCATGCCCACGGGACAGAGCCGCTTCTTCGATGGCATGTCCCATTTTTCCATATCCTATGAGTGCTATTTTCATATCGAACTTCTGTTACAAAACATCTCGGTTTGTACCGATTAATTCAACAAGGTTTGTTTAATTTGCAGATAATGCAAAGATAATAAAAGATGAAAGCAGAGGCAAACGGAAATCTTGTTTCCGGCTTGACTATGCCGAACCGCATCTTATCTTCGTAGTGACAAAGATAGCGAAAGGTGAGTGTAGATACAAACGGAAGTTTCATTTCCGATTTGGTTATACCGAACCGCATCCTATCTTCGTAGTGACAAAGATAGCGAAAGGTGGGAGCAGGACAAAACAAACTTGTTTGTTTTTCATTTATACACTTAAAGATAGTGAAAGGTGAGCGCAAAGGCAAACGGAAATCTTGTTTCCGGCTTGACTATGCCGAACCGTATCCTATATTCTACACAAAGATAGTGAAAGTCAAAAAATTTTCGTCTTAAAACGTTTTTATGGAAAAGCTCATGCAATATATCTGGCAACATCGGTTGTTCGACCATACGAAGTTGGTCACGACGGACGGCCGTAAATTGAGGATAATCGATAACGGGCAATTAAATACCGATTCGGGTCCCGACTTTTTCAATGCGAAAATTTCTCTCGACGGTTGCGTATGGGCAGGTAATGTGGAGATGCATCGACGTGCATCGGACTGGCGGCGGCACAATCACCATCTCGACCCGGCTTACGATTCGGTGGTTCTGCATGTGGTCGAGGTAGCCGATACGCCGGTGTATCGCACGAACGGAGAGGAGATTCCCACGTTGGTGTTGTCGTGCTCTCCGTCGTTTCGTTCCGATTATGAAACTTTGGTTTCTCATTCTTCCTCGCAATCTTGCGCCCCCCATATTGCGGAGTTGGGGCCGATTGTCTTGTCCGACTGGATTTCTTCTCTCGCTATCGAGCGGTTACAGTCGAAGTCGCAGCGGCTGCACGATTGGTTGGAATTGTATAAAGGAAATTGGGAGGAGGTCTGTTATATTGTCGTCTCCCGCAGTATGGGATTCGGTATCAACAGCGATGCTTTCGAGCGGTTGGCACGTAGTCTTCCGTTGCGATTTATGCAAAAACATGCCGATTCTCTGTCGCAAGTCGAGGCTTTCCTGTTCGGGCAGGCGGGGCTGTTGGCCGAGGGCGAGTGTCCCGGAGACGACTATTATGCGAGATTAGTCAATGAATATGCTTTTTTGAAAAATAAATTCGGGCTGACACCGATTAACCGGGACAGTTGGAAATTCTTCCGGTTGCGTCCGGCCAATTTCCCTCACAGACGATTGGCGATGCTGGCTCAATATATTCATCGGGGTTTTGATCTGTTTTCCCGGATTTGCGAAGCGGGTAACGAAGAAGAATTGCGCCGAATTTTCAAGGTGGAACTTTCGGGGTATTGGACCACGCATTATCTGTTCGGACACGTGTCGCCCGAATCTCCGGTCGTTTTGGGTGAGTCGGCTATCGATATTGTGCTTATCAATGCGGTAGCACCCTTACTGTATGCCTACGGTATGTATGTCGGCAATGAAGATATGACCGACCGGGCTCTCTCGTTACTCGAATCGCTACGTCCCGAAAAGAATTCGATCGTGCGTCGTTTTTCCGATATAGGAATACGGGTGACGAATGCTATGGAAAGCCAAGCTGTCATACAATTGAACAACGAGTATTGCCAGACTCATAAATGCCTTTATTGCCGGATAGGTCATAAATTACTTTCTCGTTCGGCGATGAAGTTGGGGTAGTGATGGTGACAAAGATAGTTTATCGAATATAGAAATACCCGTAGCAGACAAAGGCGTCCGCCACGGGTATGGTCGTATGAAAAGATAGATAGTTTTGTCTAATAGTTGTCCCTTGCCGGTTCGAAAAACGCGCGGGGTTCGAGGCAAGCCGGGCATCGTGCCGGAGCTACGCTGCCTTCGTAGATGTATCCGCAGTTACGGCATTGCCAGCGGATAGGCGCTTCGCGCTTGAATATCGATCCGTTTTCGAGTCGTTCCAGAAGTTTGCGATAACGCCATTCGTGAAAGGCTTCTACTTCGGAAATCATTTTGAATGCAGTCGCTACGTCTTTAAACCCTTCGTCTATGGCGACCGATTCGAAATCGTTATATAGAGCCGACCATTCGAGTTTTTCTCCTTCGGCGGCTTCGAGCAGATTTTCAGCCGTATTGCCTATACGTCCGGCCGGATATTCGGCCGTAATGGAGACCATTCCGCCTTGCATGAATTTGAAGAATCGGGTGGCATGTGCCAACTCCTGTTCTGCTGTTTCGGCGAATATGCCCATGATTTGTTCATATCCTTCTTCTTTCGCTTTTTGGGCGAATAACGTGTAGCGGTTGCGGGCTTGTGATTCTCCGGCGAAGGCTTTCAGCAGGTTTTGTTCGGTTTTTGTTCCTTGAATAGATTTCATAATCGCATGTTGTTTTTGTACAGTAAAAACAGTATGCGATGAAAAAGGTTCAAAAAAAGAGCCGCATTTTGTCGTGCGGCTCTTCTATTGTCGTGTAGACAATCTTTATTTCATTTGCGGGGTATTATCGGTGTGGGGATAATCTATCGTGTAGTGAAGTCCCCGGCTTTCTTTTCGGTCCATAGCTTGTCGCATGACAAGATATCCGGTGTTGATCATGTTCCTCAATTCGCATATCTCTTTGGAGGCTTTACTGCGTTTGAAGAGGCTTTCGGTTTCTTCATACAGAATATCGAGCCTGTCCCATGCCCGTTTAAGCCGCAGGTCGGAGCGAACGATACCTACATAGGTACTCATGATTTGTCCGACTTCTTTGACGCTTTGAGTGATAAGTACCATTTCTTCGGGCGATTGTGTCCCCTCGTCGTTCCATTCGGGAATGTTCTCCTGATAGGAGAAGTTATCGATTACTTTAAGACTATGTTTGGCTGCGGCATCGGCATAAACGACAGCTTCGATCAATGAATTGGATGCCAGCCGGTTTCCTCCGTGAAGTCCTGTGCAGGCACATTCGCCTACGGCATAGAGCCGGTTGATGGACGAGCGGGCATCCAAATCGACTTTGATACCTCCGCACAAATAGTGAGCCGCAGGTGCTACGGGAATGTAATCGCGTGTGATGTCTATGCCTAAACCGAGGCATTTTTCATAGATGTTGGGGAAGTGTTTTTTTGTCTCTTCCGGGTCTTTGTGAGTGACATCGAGATAAACATGGTCAT